>ERZ795048.283-NODE-283-length-56955-cov-9.971125_pt1 | contig 56955 bp, 47 predicted proteins | sample MGYA00375132_ERZ795048 | MGnify/ENA primary metagenome ERZ795048 (study PRJEB30177, sample SAMN05720225) | activated sludge metagenome | isolation source: Anaerobic digester | place: Hong Kong | collected 2014-12-17 ...
CTTAAGCACCTCACGGGCACTGTTATGTATCCCTGATTCGATCGTGAATACCGGGTACGGGCGATAGGCGCCGGAATCGCCGTATGGAGCAAGCGGCAGTGAAACCGCTGCCAGGGTTCCCCGTTTATCATCGTACACGAAGCTCCCGGTGAGGTAATTCCCGGTGATCCCCTGGTCTTTTTTCACCGTGATATTCATCGTTGATTCAGCATGGTCCCAGAATGGGATATGCCGCGACGGATGCTGAAAATCATTTTCTATCTCATAGCGCAGCAGCGCCTCTTCAGTGACCACCTGCGGGTTCGCGCCGCGCTTTATCAGCGTTGCCTTCATGGTCGTGTCAGGAGGGAAGAGCGTGAACCACCGGTCACAATCACTGAGAAGGCTGATGCCGCGCTCGGGCCAGGCGAGCAGAACGTATTCACTGTTCGCTTTAAACTGCGGCAGCGCCTTTCCCGGTCCCGGTTGCAGCGGCTGCTGCGGTTCGCCGGGCATCTCCTTCCCGTTTATCTCACGGTAAAGATACAACGCGAGTGCCCGTTTCTCATCATCAGTCCCCATAAAGGGAGGCATGTAATCAAGCACCCTCCCCTGCCCGTCGAGCTGCGCGAGCAGGCCGTCATACGTGAACCCGGCAGTGCGCGGGGCGATATCGTTGCGTATGCCTCTGATGGTATGGCAGCTCAGGCACTGAAGGTTGAAAATTTCCCGGCCTGCCGCGATTTCATTTTCGGCCGTGATATCCCTGAGCGGTGACCAGCGTGCGCGGGGAAGAAAACCCTCCTCCAGTATTTTGCCGACGTCTCCGGCATAGATTGACGATGAATACAGGTAGTCCCGTATGACAAAAGGCTTGCGCGTTATTTCACGCAGGTATTCGAAGCTTCCCATGATGAACAGGCCCGCGGCGGCAATAACCGCGGCCATTGACTTCTGGTAGCGCAAATTATTGCTGGCGTTGATATAAAAGGGCAGCACAAGGGCGACAAACAGCGCAATAAAAAAGAACACGATAAAAGGCGACGTCTGGGGATTGAGATAAAAGGACGTTTCCCTGAGTGGCGCCGGGACCGAAAAGTAGGACCACACAAGAAACGGAAGCATGCCCAGGGCCGAATACTGGACCCATTTCCGTGAATAATCCAGAAGATTCTTTCTCAGCGGCACTGCACCGCCGAAGAGGGCCGTCACATAGCTGAAGATTCCGGCGAACATCGCAGAAAGGAAGGTGCGAAAAAAAAGCGTGGGAAAGAAAGACGGATTGAAAAATCCGTGCCAGAAATTCATGGTTGCGGTCCACTTCCCCGGGGTGAGCATGAAAGAGAGTATCCCGTTGATGGCAAAAAGGCTCAGCCAGGCGAAAATAAAATACAGGAATGCAACACGGTTGCGGTCCTGTTCCTTGAGGGCATCGAAACGGTAGTGGTAGACCAGGAGGGCAACGATCTCGCCGAGAAAAAAGGTCCACTCAATTGCCCAGGCGAACACGAAATAGTGGATCAGCGCGGACGTCCCCGCGGGGTTCACCAGTGATATGGAGAACCATATCCCGACGCCGGTGACCGCGCCGAAAACCATGGTTACGAGCAGGAAAAACCAGACATGTTTTTTAATAAAATTTCTGAGATCAACGCTGTTTTCCCTGACGGCCTTGCAGTCAGTGAGCCAGATATACATGCCGCCGCCCACGGCGAGATGGGCAATATAGACATGGAGGATGGAAATTACCGCGATAATCGTCCCCCCGCCGAGCCAGTTTACCTGCCATACCGGGTAATTCATGCCTCACCTCCCCCTGCGTTCGAAGATGCGGCCTTTCTCAGCATATAAAAGATCGCGGCGCCGGCAGCGCCCGCGAAAACGATGAACAGCGCGAGCAGGTCATATTGCGGCACGACGTTGATTTCTTTTAAAGAAAAGTAGCTTTGAGTTTCAATGAGCCTGACATTTGCCCTGGTAAAACACATGCACAGCATGGTCAGCAGAAAAAAGGCGACCGTAAATTTGATATTTATTTTCAATGAAAAAATAATCGCCGCGAGCGCTGAGCATATCCCCGCGAGAAAAACCATGGTGAACACGACATCCCCCCCGAGAAGCGCCGTTATGACCACACTCTGTTGGGAGAAAAGATACCAGACACCGGCCGCGATCTGCGCGGTGCTGCCGGCGGCGAAAATACGCATCCCCTGTGTTACCGCGGCGCCGGCGTCCGGGATTCCGCGGCGTTCCCTGAACGTGCTGACCAGCGCGAGGGTGAGCCCGCCTACAGCAATGGAAGCGAAAATAAAGTGCAGAAAACGCGCGTAAAGAATCACCTCGCTCAGGACAATGTACGTCCCCCCCCTTGAATCAAAATAGTGTTCCCACTTTTCAGGGTGAACCATGAGATTGAGATTGTTTATAAAAATGAACCCGATATACAGAAGGATGATGATCAATGCCGCCAGCGCCGCCACAGCAACGGTACGAAACGAAACTTTCGCCTTGTGGATGTAAGAACAGTAATACGCGATGATCAGCAGAGGGATGATGCTGATTTTAAACACCGCCATCAGCACCGAGCTCGTATAATAGAGGTGGCCGTAAATGACCTGAATAAACAGAAGCGGAACAACGCCGAAATTAATCGCCAGAGCGATAAACACCGGGATCGTGCCGGCAAGCGGTGAATGCCCGTGGCCAGCGTCATTCCCGGCCTGCCGCAGGCGGGAAAACAGCAGAATGAGGCTGCCGCCCAAAACCGAATTGACCAGTATTATGTGGATCATGAATGAAAGAATGCCCAGCAGCCAGAAAAGCCAGGCATTTGCCGGAATTGTTTCAATGCTCGGGATAAGGCGTGTATAATCCATTGTTCAGTCCCCGTTAATAACGTTAATAATCAATCCATGAGGAATTGCAAGCAATATTACTTGACTAAACCGGATAAAAAAGATTAAATATTCAAATCATCTTCAGGAGACCGGCAATGCCAAAAAGAAAGAACAAGATCGTTGACAAAAAATTCCAGCTTAAAATGACCTATTCCCTCATAGGCATAATCTTTATCGCTTTCATGCTGATACTCGCCCTGCTCGCGACCGAGGCGACCATGAGGAACAGGTCCATACGGACCATATTGAACGATCTTGACAACGCGATTGAGGTCGAAGACAATATCGTGAGCGCCTTTCTTGCCTATTCGAAAGTCAACAATCCCGCTGATATTAAAATTTCAACAAAAAAAATAGTCAAGGACCACGAAGACAGCATTCTGGTATTAAAAGAACTGGCCTCACTGCTCAAACATTATGAAGACCGGAATTTCATAACCATTTCCGCGATCATCGGGATCATAATTTTACTCGGAATATTTCTTTATTTTTACATGATAAACGTAACGCACCGGATATCCGGCCCGATCTATGTGGTGAGAAAATACATGGAGGAAATAATCGCAGGCGGCCGGCCCGAGTTCCGCGACCTGCGCGAAAAGGATGAATTCAAGGAATTTTACCGGACATTCGTGGTGATGATGCAGGAACTCAATATCCAGGGTAAAGAAAATAAATCAGAAGACGCCGAATGATCGGATCAGTCAGCGAGTTCGGCAAGGTCATAAACCAGGCGTTCAGAATCTTCCCATCCCAGGCAAGGATCGGTGATTGACTTCCCGTATTCGTCCCCGTCAGGGCCCTGGGCGCCTTCCAGCAGGTAGCTTTCAATCATCAATCCTTTAATCGTGTTCCGCAGAAGCGAGGAATGCCTTCTGTTAAGCATAACCTCTTTGGCGATCCTGATCTGTTCTTTATACTTCTTGCCGGAATTGGAATGGTTGGTGTCGATCACCACAAGAGGGTTCTGCAATTTCCGTTCTTCATAAAGATTCGCCAGTTCCACAAGATCATCGTAGTGGTAGTTCGCGACATGGTTCCCGTAACGGTCAACGGAGCCCCTCAGTACCGCATGCGCGAGAGGATTGCCCGTTGTCGAGACTTCCCAGTCATTATAGATGAAGACATGGGGCGTCTGCGCGGCAAAGACAGAATCAAGCATGACCCTGACGTCTCCGGATGTGGGATTTTTCATGCCCACGGGGATGTCAAGGCCGCTGACGGTCAGGCGGTGCTGCTGGTTCTCGACCGAACGGGCGCCGATCGCGACATAGGACAGAAGGTCCGCAAGGTAAGGATAGTTTCCCGGGTACAGCATTTCATCCGCTGCCGAAAGGTGCGATTCTTTCAGGGCGCGGATGTGCATCTGGCGGATCGCTTTCAGTCCGAGCGCGAGATCGGGTTTTTTCTGGTGATCAGGCTGATGCAGCATTCCCTTGTATCCGGTACCGGTGGTGCGCGGCTTGTTCGTGTATATTCTGGGGATGAGGATGAGCTTTGAGCTTACCTTCTCCTGCAGCTTCGAAAGCCGGGCAACATACTCGCACACGGCATCTTCATTATGCGCCGAGCACGGCCCGATAATCAGCAGGAAGCGTTTGTCTTTACCGAGAAATATGTTCTGGATCTCCATGTCCCGCTGTTTTTTTACATATTTTAAATCTTCAGACAGCGGAAGGTTATCAAGTATGTCAGCAGGAGACGGAAGTTTCTGTATATATATTATGCTCAAAACAGCACCTCAAAAAACGGTATTAATAACAGAATTGGGAATCCCCTGTTCGTGTGCAAGGAAAAAATACGAAAAAATAAAAATTTTTATCTGGCGAAATAAGAAACCGCGTTTCTGAATATTTTCATCCCGTCGCTTTCCGCCGGAAGCGGTTTTCCTTCACGGTTATACTGTTCACGAAGCAGGGTCCAGTCATCCCTCTGGGTAAAAAACATTCCCCGTTCCGGGTGGGGCATCATGCCCATGATCCTGCCCGTGGGGTCGCAGATTGACGCGATATCATTGACCGAGCCGTTGGGGTTGCCGGGGAATTCACCGCGCGCGGGCTTCCGGTCAGGCCCCGCGTATCGCATGGTGACCAGGGATTTTTTTTCGATCTCTTCAAGTACACCTGACGGCGCGTAAAAGTTTCCTTCCCCGTGTGCAACAGGTATATGGAGGTAATCGATTCCCCGGGTAAAAACCGAAGGTGATTCTTTATTAACGATGAGATCGACCCAGCGGCACTGGTACCGGAACGTCTTATTGTACTCAAGCGCGACCTGTGCGTCACCGCCGTATCCGTCGATGCCGGGCACCAGGCCGATGTTGACCATGACCTGGAAACCGTTGCAGATCCCCAGCATCAGGGTGTCCCTGTTTATGTATGAAAGAAAATCATCCATGAGATTATTTTTAATTCTGTTGGCAAGGGCCTTGCCGCTGCCGGTATCGTCGCCGTACGAGAACCCGCCGGGGAAGATAAAGAGATGGCACTGCTTGAGCAGGTTTTTATTCTCGATAAGGTCATTGACATGGATTATAGACGCGTCCGCACCGGCAAAATCCAGGGCGAATCGCGTTTCCTCATCACAATTGATTCCATAGCCGGTTAAAACGAGTGCCCGTGGTTTCATCAGTTCTTTTCCTTCTCAGTAATTCGCGAATGTTTTTTTGTGTTCAGCAAGCATACTACTGATCTCAGTTTCGATCAGTGTTGATTGATTCATCCCGCTAACGCAAAAGCGTTCATCGGCGGTGACGCTGCCGATACAGGCAAAGAGGACGCCGGCGCAGAGCGCTTCGAAGCGTTCCCGGTGACCCGGTGATACCGACACCAGCACCCTTCCCTGTGACTCTGAGAACAGCACCGTATCATCGCGCAACCGCGCCGAAGCCGGGACCGGGGCGAGGTCGATTCGCGCGCCCTTCATCCCCGCCATGGCGGATTTCGCGAGCGCGATCGCGAGCCCCCCGCGTTCGACGCTGATGCTTGAAGCGAGTATCCCCTCTGAGAGGGCGTGCTCCACTGCGCGGTATGTTTTCATGAATTCGCCGGGCCTCACCTCGGGAACAGTGCCGCCGATATATTTTCTGCCGGTCGACCGTTCACCGATGCACGCGAGATATTCGCTGCCGCCGGTCTCATCCGCGGTCATTCCCAGAACGTAAACCAGGTCGCCGTCATTTTTAAAATCGATAGTCTGCGTGCGCTCGATCGACTCGATCACGCCTATGGATGAAATCAACAGAGTCGGGGGGATTGAAATCATGATCTCGTTGAAATGTTCATCGTAGCCCTTGAAGTCGTTGAACATGCTGTCCTTGCCGGAGATAAACGGCGTGCCGTACGCCACGGAAATATCGTAGCAGGCCTGGGCCGCGCGCTTCAGCTCGCCGAGCCGTTCGGGGTTGTTCGAATCGCACCAGCAGAAGTTGTCAAGGATCGCGAGGTGGTCGAGCGTCGCGCCCGCGGCCACGGCGTTGCGCACCGCGGTATCGATTGAGCACGCGGCCATCCAGTAGGTGTCGATATCGCTGTATGAAGGGTACAGTCCCTGCGACAGGACCACTCCACGGGTAGAATCGAGAAGGGGGCGGATGACGGAAGCGTTGCCGTTGATCTTTCCCCTGCCCTGCACCGGTTTTATGACCGAGTTCCCCTGCACTTCATGGTCATACTGAAAAGAAATGAATTCGAAGCTCGCCGTATTCAGGCGCGAGAGCATTTCAAGAAAGAGAGAACGCATGTCCGCGGGGACGTCAAATACCGGCTGCGGGTTCCTCGGCCTGGTATAGGATGTTTCAATTTTTTTTCTCGGCAGGCCGTTGTGGAGAAAATCCATGTCAAGATCAAAGATCACTTTCCCGTTCATGCGCACGATCCCGCGGGTGGACGCGTTGAAATGGCCGATTACGGTCGCCTCAACGCCGCGCTTCCGCATCAGGGAGAGGAATTCCTCACACTTATTTTCAGGAACCGAGAGGGTCATCCGCTCCTGGGACTCACTGACCCATATCTGCCACGGAGAAAGGCCCGGATATTTCAGGGGAACTCTTTCAAGCTCCACCTCGAACCCGCCTGCCTCACGCGCCATTTCGGCGACCGAACAGGAAAGCCCTCCCGCGCCGTTATCGGTGATCGAATTGTACAGGCCGAGGTCTCTCGCTTCCCTGACGATCGCGTCAGAAAGCTTTTTCTGGGTTATCGGGTCGCCGATCTGTACCGCGGTCGCCGGGCTCCCGGATGAAAGCGCTTCTGAGGAAAAGGTCGCTCCATGGATGCCGTCCCTGCCGACCCTGCCGCCGACCATGATAATGCAGTCCCCGGGCATGGCCTTTTTGCCCACAGAGACCCTGCCCCTGACTTTTTTCGGCGAAAGGCCGACGGTGCCCACGAAGACCAGCGGCTTCCCCTTGTACCGTTCATCAAAAAAAACGAACCCCTGCGGCGTGGGAATGCCTGAGGTATTGCCGCCGACATTCACGCCGTGGACCACGCCTTCAAGGATCCTTCTCGGAGACAGGAGCCTGGTTGATTCATCCCTGCCACGGTAGAGCGGCGTGGTGTCCCGTGGATCGGCGAAACAGAAACCGTAGCGGTTCGCGACCGGGCGGGCGGCCATGCCGAAGCCGATGGCGTCGCGGTTTACGCCGACGATTCCGGTTATAGCCCCCCCGAAAGGATCAAGGGCGCTCGGGCTGTTATGGGTTTCGACCTTGTCGGAAATGATAAAGTTCTCATCAAAATCGATACCGCCGGAGTTGTCCTCAAACACTGAAACGCAGAAATCACGCTCGCCCTTTTCCCTTCTTATTCTCATGGTCGCTTCTTTTATGTAGCGTTTGTAGATACCATCGGATATATCATCTATTTCTGCCGCGAAGATCGTATGCTTGCAGTGCTCGCTCCACGTCTGGGCAATAGACTCCATTTCAACATCAGTGGGGTCACGCTTTTCACGTCCATGGAAGTAATTTTTTATCACCTTCATGGAAAGCAAATCAAGAGCGAGCGGGCCGCGGCGCGTTCCGTCCCTGTCTGATATTCCCTCCCTCGCGATTTTCATCAGCTCTTCATCAGAGACATCGAGATTTACCCTGTCAGCGTCGGGATTCTCACTGATCGTTACCAGGGGCAGCGCCCTGCCCATGCCGCCCTTTTTACTATAGGCATCTTCAGCGAGAATTTGTACTCGCTGGATCAGGGGATTGTGAAGCTCCTTTGCGATCGCTTCGATCGTGGGGGTGTTCAGGGGCCCCTGAAGGAAGTAGGTCGTGGAAGAAAAAACCGATCTTTCCTGGTCAAGATCGCGTTTGAGAAGGTCCTCGATCGATTCACGTACCGTGTGAGACACATTGTCAGTAACACCCGGGAGAAAACCGATTTCCATGGCGCAGGTAAAATTTTCAGGAGTATAGCACTTATTTATGGTATAGTTCTGAATAACGGGCTGAACCAGAAGGCGCGCGACCTGGACAATGTCATTTTCGGAAATATCGGCATCTATGAGATAATTATCAGACAGATAAACCTTTTCAACGGGATAACCCAGATCATGGAGTTTATTTTTAATGACATTCCCACGTGGGTCCGTAATTTTATAAAAAACTTCTAAGCGATATCGTGCTTCTTGCATCGGTTGCTCCTGTGATTAGAAAGTGCTAAAGGAGATGCATAATAATGTCCAGAATTTTTTCAGGGCAATCAATGCAGAGATGTAAAATTTGCTGAAAATTATCAATTAAAAAGGGGCTGCCCTTTCAGGACAGCCCCTTTGATCTTCGGCGTGATTATGCTTCAGGAGGATACATTGACTCAATTTCATTGGCGTATTTTTCATTGATGACCCGCCTTTTGACTTTCTGGCTGGGTGTCAATTCACCGCTTTCCTGAGTCCATTCAGCATCAAGAAGTTTGAACTTGCGAATCTGTTCCACCCTGGCAAAATTTTTAGTGTACTTTTTAATTTCTTCATCATATATCTGCTGCACTGCATCATTTTTCAGCAGATCAGCATGACTTGAGAAACTGATATTGTTTCTCTTGGCCCATTTCTGCAACTCCTCAAAAGCTGGAACAATCAACGCAGCAAGATACTTTCTGTTATCGCCGATTATTGCAACCTGCTCAATGAGATGAGACGCTTTAAGGCTGTTCTCAATATTCTGAGGCGATATATTTTTTCCGCCGGAGGTAACAATAAGGTCCTTGATCCTTCCGGTAATCCAGAGCCTGCCTTCCTCGTCTATCCTGGCCATGTCTCCTGTCCGGAAATATCCGTCCTTGGTAAAAGCTTCTTTCGTGGCTTTTGGATTTTTATAATATCCCTTCATTACCTGGGGACCTTTAACAAGCAGTTCTCCCTCATCCGATATTTTCAACTTCGTTTTCGGTATCACCCTGCCAACGCTTCCGGGTGTAAGTTCGCCGGGCCTGTTGAAATTTGTCACCGGAGAAGTTTCAGTAAGGCCGAAACCTTCCATTATTTGCACACCCATGCCGATAAAAAATTCCGCGTCAGTCACTGAAAGCGGCCCCCCGCCGGAAATAGCGAACCTCATCCTGTCAAGTCCAAGCGCATTTTTAAGTTTTGAAAATACCATCTTATCTGCGAGATCAAATCTTTTCGCGAACAGGCCTGTTCTCGGCAAATTTTTGCATGCATAAGGAAGGTTCTTCTGCGCGGTTGCGATGGCCCATTTTACTATTGCTTTTTTTAATGCAGGGGCATCAGCGAGCTGAGACAGTATACCGGTATGTATTTTTTCATATATTCGAGGAACACTGATAATAATTGTCGGCCGAACTTCCTTGAAATTTTCCAGAAGTTTGGATATATCTTCCGCGAATGCAACAGTTGCTCCGATATAAATTGCCGAATAGTATCCGCAGGTTCGTTCAAGCACATGAGAAAGCGGCAGGAACGAAAGGAAGAGATCGTTTTCAGTCATCATTCCCCGGAGTTCGTGTTCAATATTTTCGCCCTGGGACACGAAGTTTGAATGGGTCAGCATAACCCCTTTAGGATTGCCGGTTGTTCCCGAAGTGTACATTATTGTGGCAAGATCTTCAGGCTTGATGGCTTTTATTTTTTTATCCAGCGAGGATTTCTGCTTGTAAGCCCTGCCAATTTCAAGGGCTGAATCAAGAGACACGATGTTGCCCTTTTCCTTGTCATACTTGTTAAAGACGACAATCCTTTTTAACAGGGGCAATTTTTTCTTTGCCTTTAAAACACGATCGAGATGATCTTCCGTTGAAACGAAACAAAGCACAGAACCTGAATTTTCAAGAATGTACTGAGTCTCTTCAGACGAATTGGTGGAATAGATGGGAACATTGATCGCGCCCACTGAAAGAATCGCCATATCAGCGACCCACCATTCATATCTATTTTCCGAAAAGAGCCCGATACGATCCCCTTTCTTTATTCCGATAGATAAAAGATAACAGGCGAGATTGCGTATTATTTCGTTGAGTTTGTTCCATGAAATATCAACGTAAACGCCTCCTTTTTTGTATGAAACACAAACCCTGTCACCATATTTCTCTACCCTGTTTTGAAAAATACCTGGTATGGTATTCTCTTTAAATGTGGCCATATCTCCCTCCGAAAATATATATAATTAATAATAAGCTTTGTTATAAGAATGGAAATGAAAATGGAAACTGAAAAGAATGAACAATCGTTTCTTTCTGTGTTTAACGATTCAGCTATGTATATGACATTTCATCAATATTGTCAACAAAATAATACTGGATATTCATATCATCTATACAATAAAAAAGGGCCGGTATTGCACCAGCCCCTGAGATAATAACAGACAGTTTAATTAAAATAATCAATCATCACTGCCGGTATACAACGATTCAATCTCGTTGGTGTATTTATCATTAATAACACGCCGTTTGACTTTCAGCGATGGGGTAAGCTCTCCGCTTTCCTGGCTCCACTCGGCATCAAGCAGTTGAAATTTACGTATTTGCTCAACACGCGCAAAACCTTTCATGTTATTTTTAATTTCGCTGTCAAAGAGTTCAAGAACTTTCGGATTAGTGATTAAATCTGCATTACCCGTAAAGGCAATGCCGTTTTTCTTTGCCCATTTTTGTAATTCAGGGAAAGTCGGGACTACAAGCGCGGCAAGATATTTCCTGTTATCGCCAATGACTGCCACCTGTTCAATATAGAGTGATGTTTTTAATGAATTCTCTATGTTTTGAGGAGAAATATTTTTCCCACCGCTGGTTACGATGATATCCTTAATCCTTCCGGTAATGGCAAGGTAACCATCTTCATCGATAACGCCAATATCGCCCGTTTTAAAAAAGCCGTCACTGGTGAAGACTTCTTTCGTGGCCTGCGGGTTTTTATAATAACCTTTCATGACCTGGGGGCCTTTAATGAGGATTTCACCTTCATCTGAAATTTTAATAGTGGTGTCCTTTAATGCGGGCCCGACTGTTCCCGGCTTTATTTCCCAGGGACGGTTAACATTGGTAACCGGGGTAGTTTCAGTAAGTCCAAAGCCTTCATAAATTTTCAGGTCCATGCCGAGGAAAAACTCAAGGTCAGAAACCGCGAGAGGACCGCCGCCGGAGATGGCTATTTTAAGTTTATCAAGACCGATCGCCGCTTTTAGTTTTGACAAAACAAGTTTGTCGGCAAATTCATATCTTTTAGCGAAAAGTCCTTTTCGTGGTATGTTTTTACAGTTATAAGGGAGATTCATTTCAGCGGTCTTGAACGCCCAGGTTGCCAGAGCTTTTTTTACGGGAGAGGCATCACCCAGTTTTGAAAGAATGCCTGCATGAAGTTTTTCATAAATACGCGGGACACTGATCATGCAGTCGGGCTTGATTTCAACAAGATTTTGCTGTAATGTTTTTGAAACATCAACGACAAAAGCAACTCTTGAGCCCTGATGAATGGGAAGATAATACCCCACCGTCCTTTCGAGTGAATGCGAAAGCGGTAAAAATGATAAAAAAGTGTCCTGGTCAGTAACGAATTCCGTAAAATCTGCTATACTCTGCTTAACATTTGAAACAAAATTATGATGCGTGAGCATAACGCCCTTGGGATTACCGGTCGTTCCTGAAGTGTAAATCAATGTTGCGAGATCTTCAGGTTTCAACGCTTTGAGCCTTTTATCAAACTCAGCTTTGTTTTTATATTTTGATCCGCCGCTGTAAACTTTATCAATGGGAACAATATTTTTTTTGTTTATAGTGACCTTATCAAAAACAATCACTTCTTCGAGTTTTGGAAGCTTTTTCCAGGCTTTCATAATCCTGTCAAGATGGCTTTCCGTACTTACAAAACATATTCGTGAATCTGAATTTTCCAGTATATACTGGGCTTCATCAGAGGAATTGGTTGCGTAGATTGGTACATCTGTTGCGCCTATTGAAAGAGAGGCAAGGTCAGCGATCCACCATTCATAGCGGTTTTCTGCAAATATGGCTATCTTGTCTCCTTTCTTTATTCCTTTTGATAACAAATAGTAAGCCGTTTCACGAACCATCGTGTTCATATCTGTCCAGGATATGTCCACATACTTACCGTCTTTTTTATAAGCCACGCAGGCCTTGCTTCCATATTTTTCAGCCTGGTTCTGAAAAATTGCGGGCATTGTTGTTTCTTGAAACCGAGCCATTGGAACCTCCATCGGATTATATAAATCATATTACAGTAATAATCATTTTTAGGATATGAACCATCCAGTTTATTTTTTTACTTAGTACATGAAACCGTATTGTTATTGGATTGATACGGTCATTACTATAGTTTTCATTAATTTGACTATTACTGGTGCATACTACATACTTCAGCCGGTACGTTTGTCAACAAACAATTTTATCAATTTTTTTATATATGTGTTTTTTCTGATTCTGAAGTACATCCTTTCTTATAATGACATGATATAATTAACTTGACAGTAGTAATGATTCCACAAAAATTATTATAGATAACACAAAAGGGGTCCTGTTTTGAAAAAACCTGAAAAAAAATCTGCTTCAAAAAAAAGTACTTCTACAAAAAAATCAGTAAAGGCAGTGAAGAAGGAATCATCCAAAACGATACAGACTAAAAAACAATCCGAAAAAAAATCCCCACAAAAATTACCGGCAAAAAAAAATTCAAGCCTGAAAAAAGCCCGGCAGTCACCTGATACCACAACAAAAAAAAATGAAAATAAAGCATTGATCCCTTCATCTGACGCTGCGGACAAACTTCCAGAACAGGCAGGCTCATCAAAGGAAATCGCAACAAAACAGCCGGATGACATTGATTCTGATGCCCTTCACAGGGGCGATATTCCCATGACTGTCGTCGACCATCTCGATGAATTCCGTTCGAGAATCATTATTGTACTGGTAACTATCATTCTTTTAACCATTGGCGCCTTTTTCGTTTCAGATTACCTGCTGCAATTCATAATGCAGCCATTCCTTGATTCCGGTCAAAAATTGAATATATTTACCCTTGCCGGAGGTTTCCTCCTTCGCCTTAAAGTATCGGTTGTTGCCGCATTACTGATCGGCCTTCCTTTGCTGGGCTTTCATCTATGGAGATACATCGTTCCGGCGATTTCCGTTGGAGACAGAGTGTTCGCACGCCTATCCCTGATCGCCGCTGCCCTGCTTTTCTACACCGGTGTTGTTTTCGTTTTTTACATAATTTTACCCATGGCAATCCCCATGTTATTGAGCTTTATAGGAAGCGATATGCTCAGTACGATTGGCGCGGATGATTACTTAAGTTTTATTTTAATCCTTGGAACCGCGATGGGTCTTTTGTTTGAACTTCCAATAATCATAATGATCCTGACCCGAATTGGAATACTAACCCCCTATTTTCTGATCCAGAAAAGAAAATATGCCATTGTCATTATCTGGGTGATAGCAGCACTCATTACACCGCAGGATATTTTATCACAGGTAATGGTAGCAATACCCATGATGATGCTTTATGAAATATCAATCGTCATTTCAAAAATGATGGTTATTAGAAAAAAAAGAAACGAATTACGGAAGCAGGGAGCATAATTAAAATAAAAATTTAAATATCACTAACTATAAATAGTGGAGGTTTTACCATGCCAGTCAAATATTTAAAAGACGTTCCCATTGACAAAAAAAAAGTTCTCATTCGGGTTGATTACAATGTCCCTTATGACAAGGGAATGAACATTACGGATGATACACGAATTACCGCAACACTTCCCACAATTGACTACTGCATTGAACGTAAAGCCACAATTATACTTGTTTCCCATCTGGGAAGACCAAAAGGTAAAATTGTTCCTGAGATGTCCCTGAAACCCGTTGCCAAACGGCTTTCTGAATTGATAAAGAAAGACGTCCTTTTTATTGATACCCCGTATGGCGATCAGTTAAAAAATGAGGTTGCGGCAGTTCCTGCTGGTTCAATCGTCCTTCTTGAAAATATACGCTTCCATCCGGGTGAAGACAAAAATGATCCGGAGCTGGGAAAGCTTCTCGCTGAAATGTGTGATGTGTATGTGAATGATGCTTTTGCAACCGCGCACCGCGCCGCATCATCGAATGAAGCTGTTACCAAATTCGCTAAAACTTCACTTGCCGGCTTTCTTCTTGAGAATGAAATTGAATATTTTCGAAAAGCGATGGAAAAACCCGAGAAACCGGTTGGCGCGATTATTGGCGGCGCCAAGGTTTCTTCCAAACTTGATGCACTTAATAATATCATTTCAAAAGTGGATTTTTTAATAATCGGCGGAGGGATGGCATTTACTTTCCTTAAAGCGAACGGCATTGAAGTCGGAAAATCAATTCTGGAAGAGGATCTGGTCGGTACGGCTTCGAATATAATGTCACAAGCAAAATCTAAAGGTGTCGAAGTCCTTTTACCGGTGGATGTTATAGTTGCGCAAGCATTTGAAAATGATTCACCGAAGCAGGTTGTTCCGGTTAACTCAATTCCTGCAGATTCAATTGGACTTGATATTGGACCTGAAACAATTAAATTATTTAACGATAAAATCAAAAGCTCAAAAACCATTATCTGGAACGGCCCCATGGGAGCTTTCGAAATGCCCAATTTCGCTGAAGGAACCAATCAGGTAGCAGAAACTCTCGCGTCCAGCGACTGCCTGAGCATTGTTGGCGGAGGCGACAGCGTCACTGCGGTAAACCAGGCAGGAGTTGCGGACAAAATATCTTATATTTCAACCGGTGGCGGCGCGTTTCTCGAGCTCCTTGAAGGGAAAACACTTCCGGCAATTGCGGCGCTTGATAAATAATAAAGGGGCTTTTAAAAAGCCCCTTTATTATTCACGAAATAAATTATCATCATTCAGCTTCTTGCTGGCGTTTAATATTGATCTGAGCGATCGCCAGTTTTGCCAGCGGAATAGAATACGGTGATGATGAAACGTAGTTAAGTCCTGCGTCCATGCAGAATTCTATGTTGTCAGGGTTCGCTCCATGTTCACCACACAGTCCCATTTTGATATCCGGGCGGGTGAGCCTCCCCCTCAACGCAGCGGTACCGACTAGCTCTTTTACTTCAGCGCCGAGAAATTTAAAGGGATTATGCTTCATGAGGTCAAACAGCGAATAGCTCGGAAAAAATGAGTTTGAATCATCGCGAGAAATACCATAGGTAGTCTGGGTGAGGTCATTCGTGCCGAAGCTGAAAAATTCCGCATACTGGGCAATATTTCCCGCACCGAGCGCCGCTGCCGGCAGTTCAATCATGGTACCGACTTTATACTTCAGATTTTCAACACCATACTCTTCGGTTATTTCCTTCATGATATCCCCGATACCACGGACCTCGCTTCCTTCGATCTTTTTACCGTTCTTTATGAATTTAATTTCCTGGTCACTCATAACGATTGGGATCATGATTTCCGGATCAACATTAATGCCTTCTTTAATAAGCATACAGGCCGCTTCAAAAATAGCCCTGCACTGCATCTCATAAATTTCAGGATAGGTCACCGCGACACGACATCCGCGATGCCCGAGCATGGGATTCATTTCAGCAAGTTCTTCACAGCGCGCCTGAATTTCTGCAGGTTTTATTCCTTTTTTCCTTCCCTGCATGTATTTAATGAATTCTGCCATGCTCGCGCTGTTTCGTGGTAAAAATTCATGGAGAGGAGCGTCGAGAAGACGGATCGTAACCGGATAGTTTTCCATAATCTTAAAGAGTTCATAGAAATCCGATCGTTGCATCGGCTGAAGCGCTTTGAGGGCTTTTCTTCTCTCCTCTTCCGAATCGGCAATGATCATTTCGCGGAATTTCATTATGCGTTTTTCATTAAAAAACATGTGTTCCGTTCTGCACAGGCCGATTCCGGTAGCCTTGAAATTTTTAGCCACTACAGCGTCCCTGCCCTGGTCAGCGTTTGCGCGAACCTGAAAATCATCAATAAATTCTTCAACTATATCCAGAAATTCATAAAGCCCGTTTTTCTTAAAATCAGGAAGGATGAGCCCGACTTTGCCAAGATAGATTGTTGGATCTTCATAGTAGGGAACATTTATTGAAACGTAATCGCCTTCATTGATCACTTTCCCGGCAAGAGTAAATGAGGTTCCCCTGATTTTCATTTCAGGCTGGACCATGGCTACTTTGCCGAGGCTCCGGGCAACGACAGGAGCATGGGATGAAAATCCACCTTCAGTTGTGATAACACCCTGCGCTACTTCAATAGCTTTAACATCTTCAGCATAAGATGCCGGCATAACCAGAATAAGATTGGTATCACCACCCTTCATTATCGCTTTTTTATGCTCTTCAAGAAGCCGCGGAGTTGAAAAGAAAACTCTTCCTATTGCTGCGCCGGTGGAACCGGCGATACCGCCCTTAATGGTTTTAATATTTTTTACGCTCGTTGGATCTATTACTGGATGGAGCAATTCGTTGAGTTGATTTGGCTTAATATTCTTAACAATATACTCCTTGCTTATTATTCCTCTTTTTACAAGATCAAGTAAAGTTTTAATTTGTGACTGTGTTGATTTTTCGCTTACTTCCCTCTGCTCGACAAGCCAGAAATCACCTTGTTCAATGGTAAATTTCACATCACGTATTTCATAAAAATTTGCTTCAATCTTTCTTGCTATATCCGTGAAATGGTCAAAATATTTTTTATCAATTTTATTTATTTCTTTTGCTTTTCCACCGGCTGCGTCAAATTCATTTTTCAGGAATTCACCCTGAATATCAGAGTCTCCGGTGACAATATTTCTTGTATAATAATTACCTGAATATGAATTATCACCGAAATTCCCGTAAACCATTACCTGGACCATCATTGACAGTGAATTATCAACATCAATTTCTGAATCACAGTATTTTGAGGCTGCAGCTTTAAGAATCAGGCTGAGCTGGTCATAAACATCCTCGCTGAACTTCGCGTCATAATATTTTTTATATGCATCGATAGCGGCAATTATATCTTCAATTTTTTTAGTTTTGGTGAGCTTCCTTTCTATCTTTTCGATTTCGTCACTTTCAATATCGTAAAGACTTTTCCCAATATTTCTCAAGAGAAAAAGATATTCGCCATAGGCAAAATCTTTACCGGTAAACTTGGCAAATCCCTCAACAGTTTTATCATTCATCCCGATGTTATGTATTGACGGGAAGGAAGGTACGTTCAAACCGGAACTTAAAACCACTTTTAACATTAAAGGTTTTTCTGCATCGCCGAATTTTTTACCGGTATCTTTTTCAAGTTTTGTTATGTGGGTTTTTAAAATCTCTTTAACATTCACCTGCGGCAGTTTCAGGGTCAGCTCTGAATCAATAATAAACCCCGGAGCAATAGGCAATTCCATTGCAGCCAGTTCAACCGCCCGTCTTCCCCTGATACCGATTTTATCTTTAATTTTATCATCAACTTCTTTAAGGTCTTTATTAAAATAAATTATATTTTGCATAAAATTCTCCTCTGGAAATCATGGTTAAAAAAGATTGAGAACCTGTCCGACACCGATTTTAAGAAATTGCTCGAACCGGGGACTTGCTCCCTCATAGAGATATTTCTGGAGTTTTGAAACACCTCTTATATTTTCTCCTGAAACCTGTATCATTATATGATCTCCATGTTTTACTTTTCCCCATTTGAAAAGGGAATTGATATCATTGATAACTTCATTTTTAAAATAAACATGGACATCCAGATCAGAAAACTTCGTCAAATAGCTTTCAATTATCTTTTTCCAGGCTTCAACATTTCCATTATGAAATAACTCATTTGAAACCTGAACTCCATATTTAGGAGTCATATTCTTTTTATTGAGTTGTTGAGCTGGCGCTGTCTTTTTAGGCACATGTTTTTGAGGCATTATTGTGGTATCTATAAATTCCTTGTTGGTAAAAACATCCTTGCCCGCAATCATTTCTTTCATAGCCTGTATTGCTTCAAGTTCAATTTTTTTATCACCGCCCTTAAGATGTTTCGCATAAATTACGAGGAGCTGGTCATGATGAAGTTCTCTCACCCGCTCCCAGTGAGATGGATTTTTGGGATTCAATAAAATAACTTTTCCATTGGGGTCATAATATACCATGACAATATCAACCGCTGTCCACTTAGATGATTCATCAGCGATTTTAACATATTCACTCATTGTTGCCGGTATACTATATGAACTGTAGCTGTACTGAAATTTATCCCTGATTACTGCGGCAACAATAGGTAGTTTCTGATCTTCATGTACTTCGTCATCCTCTGTTATATCGTTGATCAGGTCGGCCAGATTTTTCTTTGATTCAATTTCATCAACAATATCTGAAACTTTAAAAAAATGTCTCAGGGCCTTGTTAAAATTATTTTTTGATCCAAGGGTATAATAGGTGCTTTCCATAATACTATCTCCTGAATATCCCGCTCATTATCATAAAGATCATGTGCTGAATATGTGATCTTTAAATAATATGCATCTTAACTGCTTGAAAAGTAATTTCTAACCTAAAAAAAGTTTTATAGTGAAATACAAAATGCAGTCATGATTATATTAAAACAGTATTGATATATTGCAAGCATAAACTAACATAATCGAATGAATAAAAAAAGGGGTGCGATGCACCCCTTTTTTTATTATGTAATCTTTTATATCTTACAATTCTTTAAGTCCGGAACTCTTTTTCTTTGACTTGCTGGGAGTCAAATCAACAGAGCCGGATACGTCACTCTCGCCACCGTATGATTTATATGCTCTTTCAAAAAGGTCCTCTTTGACTTCCTCGTCAGCAAAAGACTGATCAATATCTGAACGAACGGTTGAACGCCTTCTGCTGTATGTTGCAAATGCAGCGTCGGAGAAACCACGGGAAACTCCATAAAGGAACTCATTAAGAACGTTTGCCATGCCTTTAAGCATATACTGCTTACGTTTAATTGTGGTAATGTCAACATCAAGCACAAGTCCGGGCTGGATGTGATGCGGATTCACCATGTAGGTGAATTCGTTAAACCTTTTTTCAAGGAAATTAAGTCTTTCATCAACAATAACCCGCTCAATGGGATTCTGATATCCATGCATTTTCTGCATGAGTTCTTTAAGGTACTTAATTTTTTGCCTGAGATTTTTGACCCTGTCTTCATAGGTTCGGTTATTTTTTTCAACAAATGAATTTTCCGTATACATTTCCCCAATTTCATTCCAGAGAATCGTATCAGGATCTTCTTCTCGCTCTTTTTTCGCTCGTTTCCATTCTTTGCTCATGAGACGCGCTGCGAGGTCATCAAAATCTTTCAGCGAACGGAATCTTTTCTTTGATTCATAATGAGCATGAGTGACATCCCATGCCATTTTAATTTCAGTTGTAAATGCTTCCATCTGCTTGTCATATTCTTTTTTGGACTCTCTGAGCTGATTCTGATCATAATAGGCAAGCCTCATCTCATAGCGTTCATCCGGAAGAATTGCTCTATCGGTTTCATCGTATTCCCTGATCCTGCAAACACGGGCGTTTTTTAGATTATCACAAACCTGATAGCCGAGCTTGCTGGTGTCAAGAATTGACGTAATGGAATTAACTGCAGTGTTATATCCTCTGTTTCGGATATTTTCTTCGTCAATGACGTATTTAATATTTTCACGGATATTAAGAGGATCATAATCTTCTACATCAATTTCCGCCCTCAGTCCTTCTATCTTATCAAGGAATTTCTTGGCAAGAATTGTATATCTCTTTGACTTTTCATCATCCTGTTCGTCATCAGTGAAATTTTCAATACGTTTGATTTTCTCAAACATTTTTTCACTGGCAGTAAGCTCATTTTTACCCTGATCAACGAGCTCGTCATTAAACTGCTGGACCTGACGGTCAATGAGGTCCTGAATATGTTTCTGAATAGCATCTTTCATCAACGACTCCACGGTTACCTGATAATGGTACATCGGGCTGATGAGTTCGCTATCAAGGATGTTGATCGATAATTTGACATCATATACATATTTGGGCCTTAATTCATTATCTTTAAAAACGCACTTGAGAATGGCATATGCGTTTTCACCGCGGATAAATGCGCCGACATCTGTTTTTTGCCTTAGAATTGCATTTGTCTCTGCTTCAAGGTCATTAACGCCGCGCTGAATGTGTCCCTGCAGGTGGCCGTACATATTTACAATAGACTTTTCAATTTCGCCGGTATGAAACTTATCAGCTCCGCCGATCTGGTCGAGCATTTCAATAATTTCTTTTGGTGTATAGCGTGCGAGCCCTTTAGCTTCTTCCCTGTCAACAAAATCCCTGACTTTTTTAATGAATTCATCTTCCATGGTCACGGTGTATCTGTTGAACATGTTGACATAGGTCTGGTTTATATAATTGTACAGCTTCTCTTTAAGACCACCCATGACATCAAGTTTAACAAGCACATCGTCGGGAAGTTTATTCATAACTTCTGTCATAACTCTTTCAACAGTATCATTAAGAATTAACTTCGATTCAGCAATTTTATCCCTTCCTTCCTGAGCCAGAGATTCATGAGAACCAACCGCACTTGGCATAGTTGGATGGACCTTGTTCGGACTTTTGGGAAATTGAGTAACTGCCATTGAAAAGCCTCCTTTTTTTCAAAACGAATTATGATCTTAACCGTCTTTGATTATTTTCTATTTTATTACTAAAAGTAGATATAACTGATACATATTATCAACGTTATATCGGATGTCAAGATTTTTTCAAACTAAAATATTAAATACCATAATATATTAATTTTTTCGACTAATTTTATTTATTTGTATATCTTTCGACAGTTTTTGTCTAACACTTAAACAGCATTCGTATATTTAAATGTATAATTTGCGACTTTAAATATATCTCCATTTTCCAGATACTGGCCATGCTCTTTATTAATGAATTCAATGGGGTATTTCCCGCCGGGTTGAATTACAAATTTAATAAGCTTTTCAACTCTGACCGCTGTAATACTAAAAGGCTGATTAATAGCGATGTCACGGATTGTAACGTTTGAGTCAAAGCCCTTGCCGATCGTAATTGTTTTTTGTGCACGTTTGTTTAAATCATACGTTGTAATGTAAGGATCAAGTACCTCATTGTTCCAATATTCAAGTGTTCCCGCAACCTTTAATGTGGAGAACTGATAGAAATAATAGATCAAGCCAAGCACAATAATAATTACAATCAGTGCTATCAGGATTGAAAGAATAACTCTGCCCGCGCCATTTTCTTTTTCTTTAATATCCTCAGGGAGGTCCTTTTCAATGCCTTTGGTCGGATCTTGCCCTGCTTCGATAACCGTAGTGTGCTTTGAGACCTTTTCAAGTTCAGATTTCAGTGCCGCAACTTTCTTTGATTCTTTTACTTCATTCAGGTTCACCAGATATACCCACCAGTCTTTATTATTGAACCTGCTCGAAATTTCCTTAATATTAAGACGTTTGTGTTTGCTATAAGGAGGAGGATCGTCAATACCATCGGTCATGACTACGATAACAATCTGATTATCTTCTTCTTTTTCAAGCTTATCAGCCTTCTGGAAAGCAGCCTGTATCATATAAAAGGTGTTGGTCCAGGCTCCTTTTGCCTCTGTCATTGAAATGTATTTTTTTAAAATATCCCGGTCATTGTCATCATCAACATAAATTGTAGGATAAATCCTTACTTCTGTATCAAATGTCAAAAATGTAACCCGGTCACCATCCTCAAGTCCGTCTATATAATTGGCGATACTTGATTTGACCTGATTAAGAATATTTTTACTTTTATAAGCACCGCCATATCCAACCATACTCAAAGATGTATCAAGAACAAGAATGACATCTTTACTATCAGAAGCGAATGCACTGCATTCAAATGCCGCTATAATGGACACAAGCAGTACAAACATAATTTTTAGCATTACAATTTTTTTAAATGTTTTCAAGACAATACACCTCTCATGTTCCTTATATATTTTTCTGCTTTGATAAGCAGGGACAACATCTCAGGCGAATTGATGATTTTGATGAACAACCGGAGAAAAATTTATATCATTGTTTCACTGTGTTTCTTTTATTGTAATTTTATACTTTCGCACATCTCACGAAAATGTCAAGAATAATTATTTGTGTAATAATATTTAAATGCTCTATTTAAAATGCATACCTATCATGATTTAGTATTCCGGATAAACTACATCATCCTTGATGTATTTTCTCAAGTCAAGGGCCGTTCCCCGGTCAACATCAAGATATTCGTTAAGAAGAACATAGAACCACATCATGCTGTCCTCGCCCGTTTCAAGGCCAATAAAGCTTCTTTTTTCACGCCAGTTTTTAATAACCATCCCGGTATCCATTATCATGAGTACATCAGTTTCATGTGAAAATTCAATATTATTAGTCATGTAATAATTGATAATATCATTTTTTAATTCAGGCAATGGAATTGAAGAACCGCTGCTGATAACAAATGCCGGGATTGGCGCTTCCTTCGGTTCATCTGCTGCTGAAAAATAATTAATCTTTTTTACTGAAGCAACACGGTTTAAAACTTCATGCAGGGATTTTTTATCAAGTTTTTTAGTTATAAAAATTGACGCGTACACCAGCTCCTGTGGCACTGATCCGTTAAACAGTTTTAAAAGATCTTCACAGTAATTTTCGTATATGATCAAATCAGCTCCATCCGGGGAAAATCCGCTGCTGCTCACCGGCCGGACAGCATCGATAACAAATCTTTGAGATATTATTTTCGCGAAGTATTCCTTAATTATTTTAGCGTCTACCGAAACATCCGCGCCCTTATTGGGAACAGCCTTTTTACCCGCAGTTTTTTCTCCGGATGATTTTCCGGTTTTTAGAGTTTTCTTTATAAATTTTTTATCAACTTCTTTAAAATATCTTTTAAGCATCGATTATTACCTCATTCTTCTATACATTAAAAAATATCCAGAGCACAGAGCAACCAGTAAATAGCAACAGATGAGTAAAACAACCGTTTCAGGGCAATCGTAAAAAAATAGTGAAATCTGTATTGCTTGTCAATAATTAAAAAAAGAGTTGAAGATTTTAACATTATTTTTTTTGTGTTATATGCCTGCTGTGCTCGTGATAGGCATAATTTTTTTGAGCCTAACATACAAAAAAGGGATCCTTATATCTGGGTGCAACGATCATGCTCTTTTGAGAAGATCAGATCATCCGTGCGGGAACCCACCTGGTTTACCAGGTTCAAAGAGCATGTCTACACGGCACAAGCGGGCATAAAATCAATAGATAACAAAAAAGGGGGCGTGAACCCCCTTTTTTTTGTATTAATTGTTACTGTTCAGAACTGCCATCACCATAGTTCAGGCCGGCAAGTCGTTTATACATGTTATATCGCCATTGTGCGTCTTCCTGTGCGGCTTTATAAAGATCATTCGCTTTGTCAGGGATTGCTTTCATAAGGGAAGTATATCGGACTTCACCCATAAGGTATTCCTGAAATTTATCCCATTGAGGTTCTTTTGAATCAAGAACAAAAGGATTCTTGCCTTCTTTTTCCAGAAGTGGATTATAGCGCCACAGATGCCAGAACCCGCATTCAACAGCGAGCTTTTCTTCATGCTGGGATTTTCCCATCCCCGCCCGCAGGCCGTGGTTGATACACGGGCAATAGGCAATTATCAATGATGGACCCGGATATGCTTCAGCCTCGCTGATTACCCGCAATGTCTGTGCCTGATTCGCTCCCATGGCGATCTGCGCTACGTAAACATAGCCGTAAGTCACTGCCATCAGTCCGAGATCTTTTTTCTTGATTCTTTTCCCTGCTGCAGCGAATTTAGCGACAGCACCTTTGGGAGTTGCCTTTGATGACTGCCCGCCGGTGTTGGAATAGACCTCAGTATCCATAACCAGGAGATTGATGTCTTCTCCTGAAGCAAGAACGTGGTCAATACCACCATAACCGATGTCATAGGCCCATCCGTCACCGCCGAATGACCACACTGATTTTTTTACCAGATATTGTTTCAGTTTTAAAATTTCTTTCGCGTCTTCGCAATCCGTCGAATTGAGCAGCGGGATCAGTTCATGCCTCAATGATCTGCATATATCAGGATTGTCCCGGTTCACCAGCCAGTCATTGAGTTTTTCCTTCAATTCAGAGGGGGCCTTGCTTTCATTGACTTTTTCAATAAGGTCTAGTATTCTGCTCTGCATCTGCTTTACACCGAGAAGCATCCCATAACCGTACTCGGCAGCGTCCTCAAAAAGCGAGCTCGCCCAGGCTGGCCCATGGCCCTTCGCGTTGGTGCAATACGGAGTGGATGGTGCAGAAGCACCGTATATCGATGAGCAGCCGGTTGCGTTTGCGATCAGCATCCTGTCGCCAAAAAGCTGGGTGATCAGTTTGATATACGGAGTTTCCCCGCATCCCGCGCACGCGCCCGAGAACTCGAAGAGAGGCTGAGCGAACTGGCTCCCCTTAATCGTGGTTTTCGGCATGAGATCATCCTTATAAGAAACCTTGCTGTCACAATAATACCAGTGTTTTGCTTCATGCCTCTGTGAATCAAGTGGCTTCATGATCAACGCTTTTTCTTTAGCCGGGCAAACATCAGCGCAATTCCCGCACCCGGTGCAGTCAAGGGGACTTATCTGTATCCTGAATTTCATTCCTTCAAGGCCCTTCCCTTTTGCCTCAATGAGAACCATGCCTTCCGGAGCCGATGCCGCTTCTTTTTCATCAAGCAGGAAGGGGCGAATGACCGCATGAGGGCAGACAAATGCACACTGGTTGCATTGGATACACTGATCGGGCTGCCATTCGGGAACATTGACCGCGACTCCCCGCTTTTCAAATTTTGTCGTCCCCGGGGGGAAGGTACCATCGGGCCGGTCAATAAAGGAACTGACCGGAAGAGGACAGCCTTCCTGTCGATTAATGGGATCAGCGACTTCGCGCACGAATTTCGGCCGTTCGTTTTTCCTGCCGTACTTGTCAAGAAGGCTGAGGTGCTTCCATTCCTCGGGAATATTAACTTTGATCAGCCCTTCAAGGCCCTTATCAATAGCTGAATTGTTCATGTTAACAATGTTGTCGCCTTTAAGGCCATACGTCTTTTTAATGGCTGACTTCATGTGTTTTTCAGCGTCATCAACGTCAATAACATTTGCCAGTTTAAAAAACGCGGCCTGCATGATCGTGTTCGTCCTGGTTCCGAGGCCGAGGTCCTGCGCTATCTGCGTGGCGTTGATAATGTAAAACTTGATGTTATTATCAGCCATATATTTTTTCATCCGGTCAGGAAGCCTTTTCTTGGTCTCTTCAACATCCCACATGCTGTTCAATAAGAAGGTCCCGTTCGGAGCCAGCCCTTCAAGCATGTCATACTGATCTATATATGCAGGCACGTGACAGGCAACGAAGTGGGGATGATGGATGAGATAGGTCGATTTAATGGGAGCATCCCCGAAACGGAGGTGCGATATCGTAATCCCGCCCGATTTCTTTGAATCATAGGCAAAATATGCCTGCGCATATTTGTCTGTATTGTCTCCGATAATTTTAATCGTGTTTTTATTCGCGCCGACAGTTCCATCCGAACCCAGCCCGTAAAATTTAGCGGCAAACGTGCTTTTGGGCCCGAGGAAACGCTGTTCCTGAACCGGCAGCGAGCGGTGTGTCACGTCATCAACGATACCGACCGTAAAAAAGTTCTTCGGCTCGAATGATTTAAGGTTATCGAAAACAGGAAGGAGCCTGCCCGGAGTCGTGTCCTTTGATCCGAGGCCGTACATCCCGCCAACGATGAGCGGATTTTTCTCGATGTTATAGAAAATCTCACGAACTTCCTGATACAGCGGGCCTCCGTTCGCGCCCGGCTCCTTGGTGCGGTCGAGCACGGCGATCCTCTTGACCGTGTTCGGGATGACCTTCATAAAATATTTTTTGGAGAACGGCCGGTACAGGTGCACCGAAATGATGCCGACCTTCTCTCCCCTGCTCGTCAATGTGTCAACGAGTTCGGCCAGGGTTTCGGTTACCGATCCCATGGCGATGACGACATGCTCGGCATCGGGAGCGCCGTAATAATTAAAGGGATGATACTCCCTGCCGGTGATGCGGGTCATCTCCCTCATGTAGCCCTCGACGATGTCCGGAATCGAATCATAATACATGTTGGCCGCTTCGCGCATCTGGAAATAGATGTCCGGGTTCTGATTCGTCCCGCGGGTCACGGGGAATTCCGGATTAAGGGCCCTGCGCCTGAACGCCTGAACCATATCCATATCGAGCAGGCCGCCGAGTTGGTCATAATCAATGACTTCTATTTTCTGGATTTCATGTGAGGTTCTGAATCCATCAAAGAAATGCACGAAGGGAACCCTGCACTTGACCGCCGCGAGGTGCGCCACACTGCCGAGGTCCATCACTTCCTGGACTCCGCCGCTGGCGAGCATGGCGAATCCGGTCTGCCTGCAGGCGTAGATGTCCGAATGGTCTCCGAATATCGACAGCGCGTGAGTGGAAAGGGCGCGCGCGCTTACATGGAATACCCCGGGAAGAAGCTCACCCGAAATTTTATACATATTGGGAATCATCAGAAGCAGCCCCTGCGACGCAGTAAAGGTCGTGGCAAGAGAGCCGGCCTGAAGCGCGCCGTGCATGGCCGCTGCCGCTCCCGCCTCCGACTGCATCTCCACAACCCTTACCGTATTGCCGAAGATGTTCTTTTTCCCCATCGCGGACCACTCATCAACATGTTCGGCCATGGGTGAAGATGGTGTAATCGGATATATTGACGCAACTTCGGTAAAAGCATATGCCACATGAGCGGCAGCCATATTGCCATCCATTGATATCATCTTTTTCTTTACAGCCATGATCATTCCTCTCTGTTAACGATTTAATTTATGAAAAACCGATAATATTCCATTATACAATGATTTTATTGTATTTTATGTTCATAATTACGTCAAGTCCATTGCCGCTTTATTGCTCCTGTATCGACTCTTCTACTGCCATGCCGAAGTGCCTTCCGCCCTTTTCGGTGTAACCGAGCACCCGGTCGCCTTTTTTCAGTTTGGCAACGCTCAGCGCGTTTCCATCCGGGGTAGTGAGCCTGATCGTTTCCGCGTTCTGCAGCACCACTGATATCTCTCTTCCGGTTGTATCAGCGGCATAAACAACCAGAAGCGGACGCTTTTCGATTTTTGATCGTCCTACATACGCGTTACAGGTCGTACCGTTACTTGACACGATCAATACCGGGTCACCGGTTTTCAGCTCCCCCAGGTAGCGGGTCCTGTCCCCCGGGACCCGCGCGTATGAATGCACCGCGCCGGCATTGATCCTGAACGGACGCGGAGCAACATACGGGTTCTCGATATTCTCGGCGTGGACCAGAAAAAGCCCCTGGCTCGAATTGCCGACCAGCAGCCCTTCTCCGAGGTTAAGGTTGGAACACGTATCAACACAGACCCTGTCGCCGATGCCGATCTGGACAACTTTAACCACTTCAAGGACTTCCAGAGGTACCTTCTCGCTGTTCATCCTGTGGACATACTGAACGACTTCGCGGATCTGCGAAGGGTCATCGGTCTCAATTACCAGGCCGGCGACGCCTTTTTCCATAATACCGGCCGCGAGTTTCGCCTCTTCGAGGTTTCTTACAAACGTAAACAGGTTGTTCCCTCCACGGGGAATAAGATTTTCAATGGGGATGATGTCCCAGTCAGTGGTCCTCACTGCGACAATTCTATGCGACAGCGCCTGAGCGGCCTTCAACTCTTCATCCTTTGAGGAGATGACAACAATCTCGACGTCCCGCGGGATGAGAAGATCGCCCTTTTCCGGGGAAGCGACAGCGATCCTTCCGAGTTCTTTTATTTTATCAACGAATTCATCCGAGGTAAGGATGACATCGATGCCGTTTTCAATCGATTCAGTGACCAGCCCCTTGTTCCATGAAGTTAAATGCAGCCAGACCTGTTTCATCGCTATTCACCGTGGACGATTTTCGAGATTTTACAGACTATCTCCGCCGGATCATCGTGCTGGAACACATTTCTGCCGATCGATACACCGGCACCTCCAGCGGCAATCGCGCCGCGGACCATTTCGAGCACCTCTTCGTCGGTTTCCATCTTTTCACCGCCCGCGATGACCACGGGGACCGGGCATCCTTCGACAACCTCCCTGAATGATTCGGGAGAGCCGGTATAGTTCACTTTAACAATGTCAGCCCCGAGCTCCGCGCCCACGCGCGCCGCATGTTTGACGACCTTGACGTCATATTCATTTTTAATTTTTGATCCCCTGGTGTACATCATGGCAAAGAGCGGCATGCCCCAGTCCCTGCAGGCCCTGGAAATGGTTCCCATGGTGTTAAGCATTTCAGATTCGGTATTGGCCCCGATATTGACGTGGATTGAAACGGCATCAGCTCCAAGAATAACGGCCTCCTCGACAGAACAGACAAGCGTTTTCGCGTTTGAATCAGGAGCGAGGACCGTGCTCGCGGACAGGTGCACGATCAGCCCGATGTCTTTCCCTGAACTGCGGTGCCCTGATTCGACAAGGCCTTTATGCATGAGGATAGCATTGGCTCCGCCTGACGCGACTTTATCAACAGTTCCGGCGAAATCGATGAGGCCATGAATGGGCCCGACCGTTACGCCGTGGTCCATGGGTACGATAATGGTTTTCTGTGAATTGCGGTTTATTATTCTCTGCAAGCGGATTCTTTTTCCGATCATAGTTATGCCCCCGATGTCACTCCAAAACTTAATGATAATGTGGGAAAAACAGGCGAACCAGTTAAACTTTCCCAATATTTTTATTTAAAATACACACGTCAAGCACATTGAATTATTTTTGTCAATATTTTCACAAAAATTAGACCATTCAAATTTGGCTTCATTTCAGTGTTTTTTATGTTTGACTCTTTTGGGCCATTGTCTTAGTTTTAATGTATGGAAAATTTTTCAGTAAACGCTGCCGATTACAGCCCCTATGCCGAGTACTGGAACCTCAACATAGAGAAAATCGAAGAAATCCAGAAGAACCTGGATCTCGAATTAAAAGAACTCGAAAGCCTGTATCCTGACTTTGAGGAGCATTATACCAGGGCTCAGGGCCTCTCACACATCCTTTCATCAATATATTCTTCTATAAATGTTATTGAAGGAAAGGATGAGCTCCTCAAACTGAAGGCTTTTATTGACGTATACAAACGGCGATATACCAGGGGCGGGATCGATTTCCCGACCATGAATTACCTCCTCGAAAAAATAACCGCGCTGAGGGACCGGAGCGTTGAAAACTTTCCCTGCCTTATTCACGACGAAACCCCGCCTCAACCGCACCCTGCCGAAACCATTTCTGAACATGAGCAGTGGCCCTATAAATGGCTTTCATTCAGGCGCGGATGGTCATGGTTTATTCTTCCTTATGCTCATCTTGATGTATACCTTCCCGGTGATGATGAGTCGGAAAAAATTGACGATTCTCATGTCGGCATGTCAATCGACGGCCGGACGGTTATATTCGATGATCTTCTCGCTCATATGAGGACAACCGATGAACCGGTCAACTATCTTATCTCAGCAGGGGAGAACGCGAACTATATAGTTTCACAGATGGGGAAAAAAATATTCGCCCGTTATGATTTCATCTCCCCGAAAATCAAACCATTTTCAGGAAACCGCCACTACCCGCTTTCGCCAGGAAGGGTGCGCCTTTTTGGATTGAATCATCTGGTAATCAGAAATAGCTACAGGCACGAAACAGCCAGCATCATCTGACCCGGGGCATACAGCGCCCAGACAAAAACCGTTGCATGAGGAATTTCTTTTACAAAAGCATCAAGTGCGAGAATAATATCCGAGATCAGAAAAAATATGGCCCCTCCCACGATGAACGCCTTTTTAAGCGGATTGCCGGGAACAAAACCCGTAATCGCGAAAAAAACCATTGTTGAGATCACAGCCATATATATCAGCACCGGAACAGCCATTTCCCCCGCTTTCTTTCTTAAAACATTATAAAGAAAACCCATGGGGATGATGATCAGGACCGCGACAAGAACAGAGGATTCATGAAACACGTAATCACGGCTGAACCCGACAATGTACAGGACATGAGCAACCAGAAAGAAGATGAGGCCTTCGAGCATAAACTGCATCGGAACAATCATGAGCAGCACGTCAGCGATGAGAGACAGGACAAGCCCCCAGAAGATGTAAACCGTGTAGGCATTCCCCGGATTGTTTCCGTATGCGTGAAATGCGACCAGTATCACTGACGCGGTTACGAGCGGGGTGAAGATATATTTCAAAAAATGTTTTCCACGGAAGGTGACAATTTCCCTGATGGTCAGCACCATTAAAAATATCACTAAAAAGGCCATGGTTTGATTATCAAACTGGGAGAGATGGTTCATGTAAGGTTCTCACTAAAAATAAGATATAAAGCGGTTTCGTTATTTTTTATCTTTCTTGTCGTTTTTTTCAGTTTTGAAAAATTCAGAGAGCTCTCTGAGCTTTGTCGGATCAAATTCAGATTTTGTTGCCGCGATGTTTTCCTGTTTGATTTCCTGGTATATTTCCATGCGGTGCACGGTCACGCTTTTCGGCGCCCGTATGCCCAGCTTTACCTGGTCGCCCTTTATGTCAATGACGACGACTTCAATTTCATCGCCGATCATGATGCTTTCATTTAATTTTCTGGCCAGTACTAACATTGAACTATCCCTCAGTTCCGGAATGCTTTTTAATTTCATCCAGAATCCTGTGCTTGACGCTGTAAGAATCGGTCAGGATGATGGCCTGTTTCCCGATTCTTTTTTCAGGATTGATAATAACCGGCCCCTGAAGATTGGCGGTCATGTCCGCCGGGTTGGAAGGTATGGTCACTATGGCAAAAACGATAAGATCATCCGTTTTTTTGGTCTGGACAATGTTCAGGTCGTTCTGAGATATAACGAGTTCATACTGATTCATAAAATCAGCTGGTCGTATCACGATAAAAGCGAGATCGGGTTCGTCATAGGCCTGCAGCCATTTTAAAGGAGAGGACGGGTCTTCAGTATCAAGCAAGACAAACTTTTTGATATAATCAAAACCGAGGAGGCCTTCGGGGAAATCGAACACCTGTTTTTCGTCAATAACGACTTCACCCATAGTTTTAGTTTTTAATTTAATTGCCAAGGGAAAACTCCTGTCCGTAATGTTTTATTACCAGCGACTTCAGTATAATTGTCAATACAATAAAATTATCCGCTACCGTAAAAAGTCCATCAGCGTGGTGCGGATTGAGCGTGCGCCGATTGCGAGAGCATACTGATGCACGCTTTCAAGCCATTTAAAATCCATGATGCTTTCAGCGTAATCGATGCCCTCTGTTTTGGCAAGGAGCTCGGTTATGTTTGTTTTGGTGTACTCCGCCCTTTTCTCGAGTTCGTCGACACGGTTCTGCCGCGCGCCGACAAGGGCGAGGTGCCGCGAAAGGTTTTCGAGTCCCATATCGATGAGCCCGAGGTCTCTTCCGCCGACCAGTTCCTGGTCGCCGCGCACAAGGTCGTCGCGGAGCTGGATAACCATTTCGAAGATCGACATGCCGTTAACGGTTACCGTGGGGCTAACGTTGTTCGGCGGCTCGGGGAAATTGCTGTTCACCAGGCCTATGTCCTGGAGCACGGTACCGCCGTTCATGTCCTCAAGCCATATCTGGTGCGGTGTCGTTGTTTCAATGATGACATTGTTCCGTCCGCCCATGGATGCCCTGAGGCTCAGGCCGGCGTTGTTGATTTTATCGATAATCAGTTCCAGATTGTCGCCTGCGGAAATGTTTATCTCCGTACCGTCAACCCGGATGGTCTGATTGGTCTGCGCCGCGTAGTCGGTGACGTCCTTATTGGCGGTGAGGATCTGGTTCGTGGCCCAGAACACCCTGTTTCCCGGAATGTTTACCGGCAGGTACTCGCCTTTTTCAACCTCACGCATGACCTCGCCGATGTTGCCGCGGTACTCGACCCCGATCATGGCGTCACCCTGGTTTCCCGCGGTCAGGGTCTGGTACACCGGCACAAAAGGGTTGGGAAGGTCTTCGGTTCCGGTCTGGTACCCGCCGAATATCGGCCGCCCTACTGAATTTTTGGTGTTCGCGATATTGACCAGTTCCTCGAGAAGCTGGTTAATTTCGGTAGCCGCGGCCTCTTTCAGTTCGAATGAGCTGTAAATCCCGTTCGCGCCCTGCACCGCCAGGACCCTGAGGCGCTGAAAAATCCTTAACGCGGACTGCACGGTTGAATCGACTTCTTCAAGGCGCGACCTTCCCTCTGATATATTGGAGATGTACTGCTCGATTTCGGTCATGCGCGTGCGGTACATCATCTGGTTCGTTGTCGAAATGGGATTGTCACGCGGCATGTTCACGTTCTTGCCGGTCGCCAGAGAATTCTGCAGGCGGTCCATCTCGGTCTGATGGCGCTGCAGATTGTAATTCATGGTGTTGTTGATCATCTGGTTCGTAATTCTGTTCATGACTATACTCCCATACGGTTGATAATGACATCAAGCATGCTGTCCATGGTATTGATGACCCTGGCGGCCGCGTTGTATCCGTGCTGGAACGCGACCATGTTCGCCATTTCCTCATCGAGGTTTATCCCCGAAACCGATTCGCGCAGGTTGGTGAGGTTTTTCAGGAGTGTTTCCTGGTTCTGTATCCGGTCTTTAGATTCTTCTCCCTGCGCGCCGACCTTTGAGACCACGGATATATAGAAATCGTTAAACGTCGTATTGTCGTCTACCATCGAATTGACATGGCGGAGTTTCGCGATTCGGAGCGCGTTTGACCCGTCCCCGATACCGTTCGTCCTGTTGTAATCCCCCGTGCCCCCCAGGTCTTTCCCCTGCGCCGCGGAAATGCGGTCAATATCGTTCATGATCGCGTCTGAAACAGCCATGTGCGACGCGGGGTTGAACTTCGGCGTGATCGTGACGTGCTCTCTTTCCGGAAGAAATTTCGCGATATCGTTCACGCGCCGGTAATCGAACGCCCCCTGCGCGCCGCTCTGTTTCAACACACCGGTAAGGCCGACCAGGAACTGCCCGGAATCCTCAAGATGGCGGATGATGAAATTCTTTTTGTCGTCGTCCTTCGCTATCGTCGCTTTTAACGCGACCTGGCTGTCATGGTTGAGATACGCCACCACGCCCAGATGCGCGTCATTTATCTTCTTGATCACCGAAAGGGCGGTGTCTTTTTCGTTATAGTCAACCTGGACCTCTGATTCCAGCTCGTTGTTCATGACAAAGGTGAGTGTCCCGGTGATGCCGATCGCCGCTGAGGCGTCGATCTTGTTGTTTCCCGCGACCTTGAATATCGCGGTCACGTCTTCAACGCCGTCGCTGTTCAGGTCGACATTCCCTTCAACATTGTCGCTCAGGGTCATATGGTTGAAAAAATCGATATTGGTCTCGCTTCTTCTGCTGAACCCGTCCCGGTGCACCTCATTGGTCAGGTCAGCGAGGTTTATCGCGAATGCGTTCACGTTGTTGATGTTGCCGCGGATGACTTCATCGCGGATCTCAACCAGTGAGGCGAGTTCACCGCCGCTGTAGGTGACATCCCTGCCCGTCTTCTTCCATACGACCTTGAAAAAACCGTTATTGTCGGGATCGGCGACCGCTTCGAGAGGATGAAGCACCTCTCCCTGCACGAGGTTTTCCGATCCGATGTACACGATGATTTCGTCCTTGTCAGTTCTGCCCACACTGATGTCAACGATTGTGGAGAGCTTTTCGATCAGGGCGTCACGCTTGTCCTTGAGGTCGTTGGGGTTATCGCCGACCGCTTCGGCCTTGAGTATTCGTTCATTCAGGTCGCGGATGTCCCTGGCATAGAGGTTGATCTGGTTGACCCGCGCCTCGATCTCGCGGTTCGCGCTGAGGCGCAGCTCATAGAGCTGCTTGTACACGTGCTGGACTTCGTTGGTGAGGGCAACGGCCTTTTCCTTGACCACCTCCCTGGTGGCGCGCTCTTCGGGATATTTCGACAGCTCTTCCCACGCCCTCCAGAGCTCGTCAAGACGGCTGCGCAGCCCCTGGTCCGACGGTTCATTGTAGACCATTTCGATCTGGTATATGTAGTCGTTTCTTGCTTTCCAGTAGCCCATGGTGTTTTTTTCAGTAATGATACGGTCATCGATAAAGGAATCACGGATGCGTTCAACGATCGAGACCATGCTCCCCTGGCCGATGTTCCCCGGAGTTTCGGCCCTGCTCAGGCTGGGTATGTAAAGGGGATCAGCCGCGGTGATGACGACCCGCTGCCTGGAATACTCCTTGTTTTCGGCATTGGATATGTTGTGGCCGGTCACGTGGAGCGCCTGCTGGTGAGACATCAGCCCCCGCTTCCCGATTTCAAGCCCCATGAATGTTGAATTCATTGTAACCCCCTAGGCTGTCTGGTTAAACAGGATCGAGCCGGCTATGGTTCCTTTTTCCCTGCCCTGCCTGTCATAACCCGAATGTAGTGTATTCTGGCTCTTCATCCCTTTCAGACTGATTGAAAAGAATTCAAGATTGTCTTCAAGAATCACCTGGTTCATCTTCTGTATTCTCGAAAAAGCGGTTACCACTTTTTTCAGTTCCCTGCCGGTTTCCAGGACCTCTGTTCCCAGCAGGGGATCAACAACTTCGGCAAGCTCTTTCAGCGTGACCGTTTTTGTATCGCTGTCTCGCATGGTTTGAGGCACGATCCGCCTGATTTCTTCAAGCCGGGCCTTTTCATATATGACAAGTTCGGAAATGATCGCTTCCTGATCGGAACAGATCCGGTCAAGCTCACTGCCCTGCCTTTCTGAAATAACGTCGGTTTTTCTGATTTCAAGGTCCAGCATGCTGGTATAAAGAAGAATCTCTTTACGCAAAATAGGGATAATCTCTGTTGTCCTAACCATTAGTGCCCATCCGTGGATTTATAATAGTTTGTCGTTTAAAATATCGGTTCATTTCAAAACTATTATTAGATTAATTCCTTATATTTAAGCTCCGGACACAAGGATAAAAGGGGGGATGTCAGATTCCACCGCAGCCATAAAATGCATATGCCACCGGATGAAAGTATTGACAGATAGTTCTTATGCGGGGATACTGAAAAAACGAGGCCGGTATGGATTTCCATTCATTTTTTTCATCTGAATCATTCACGACGGGCTTAAAATGGGTCGCCATGATCCTGGTTACCGGGTTTATCGCGCAATTCGGAAAAAAACTGGCCGAATACATCATAGCGAAAATGAAAAAAAAGAAGGATGACGCTGCTCAAACCAAAACCACTGAGGCCGTCTATCCCGCGAACAGCGAAAAATCATCACCTCAAATTCCCGCCCGGACCCATGAAACTGGCCTTAAAGTAGAAAAGGAACTCAGCAAAATCCGCAAAAAAGAAGCGAAGATAAAACAGAAGGAATTGAAGAAAAACAAGCCCTGAACAGATTACTGCATTTCATCCAGAAATTCTTCATAGTTAACTTCACTGATCGGGTCCATCTTGTGTATCTGCATCCCGACTTTGATCACGCCGTTTTCAAGAAAGTTGACATTTTTCACTATAGCGCCAATGACCGCTTTTTTCTGCGTGGGCAGAAGAACCTCAAACAGCACCAGGCCGTCCTGCCTGAAAAAACGGGTCTGCCTGCGGTCTTTGAAAGCAATGCCGATGCCGTTTCGTGACAGGTCCGAGACCAGGAAGCGGTCATCCGCTGGAATAAAAAGATTGTACTTTCTGAACAGTTCACTGATAACGACACCCATTCTTTTTACCACGGCAAAGAGGCCGTCAGTAAGCGGGAGCTTATTGTTCACCTGGAGGTACCCGTATGGAATGATCCCTTTATAAAGGATCGGGACCAGGGCTTCAGATATATATTCCTTTACTGAAGAAAGCCGGTAATCTTTTGAGTATATTTCATTGATGTAATAGTGGTAATCATCTTTGAGCTTGTCAGGGGGGTCGGTATTAAGGTCGGGCACGAAAATAGGCCTGTCCCGCTCGACAAGAGATTTCATTCTCTGGTCTGATTTACCCTCGCTTATAAAATACACCTTTACATTATCGAATTGTTTTTGCAGGTCAAACTGGACTATTTCTTTTACATGCTCCACTTTTTTATCATTGACCATGATTTCATTCTTGATCGCCAGATCACTCATGACCCCGGTGAGATAAATTACATTGGTGCCGCCTTCGCTGCCCACGAGCATACGGTCTTCCTTTCGTTCCTCTGAAATGACCTGCATCTTGACGGGCAAAAAAATAAAGGTGTCCTCATTGCGTTCAAGGAATTTGAGGAGCGCGTAAATGGTGTGGCTCTGGTGGCGCAAAAACACCGTGATTGAGTCCTTGATGTTTTTAACATGAGGGATCCTGAACGCGACATTTTCTTCAAGGTATCCCAGAAAATGAACCGTTATATTGCCGCTTTTCGTTTTTATAAAGACATCTTTGTTGGCAAAATAATTTTTGAAGATCGTCTCAAAGCGCGCTTTGTCCGTTATTGTTTTAATGCTCTGTGCCATTGTTCCTCAACATTATATCATTTACGATCTCCCCGTCAACAAGAGAAATTTTTCTTTCGGTCATGCCGGCGATCTCGAAATCATGGGTGACGATAATTATGGTGGTGTTCTTTTCTCTTCCCATTTGGAGCAGTGTCGAGGCGAGGTTGCGCGAATTTTCGGTGTCCAGGCTCCCGGTGGGTTCGTCCGCGAGCACGATGTCCGGTTCACCGACAATGGCCCTGGCCACGGCGATGCGCTGGCACTCCCCTCCCGAAAGTTCGGACGGACGGTGAAAGAGCCGGTCCGAGAGGTTAAAGCGCTCCAGCACGGCCAGCGCTTTTTTTCGGGCATCGATCCGGTTCATCCGCCGGATGAGAAGCGGGATCATGACATTTTCAACCGCGGTGAATTCGGGAAGCAGATTGTGGAGCTGGAAGATAAATCCCAGGTGCCGGTTCCTGAAACCGGAAAGCTCGTCCAGGGTCATGCGCGAAACGTCCCGGCCCATCAGCCTCATGGTCCCCTTCTGAAAACCGTCAAGGCAGCCCATGCAGTTGAGCAGGGTCGATTTGCCGGCGCCGCTGGGGCCCACGATTGAAACAACATCCCCCCGTGAAACCGAAAGTGATACGCCCCTGAGCACCTTCAGGGCGCTGTGCCCGTATCCGTAAATCTTCTCGATATTTTCAGCTGAAATGATGGTGTCCGTGTTCACGAAAAACTCCTTGGCTATTCATATCTCATGGTCTCGACCGGTTTCAGGCGGGAGGCCTGCCACGCGGGGAAGATCGCGGCAACCGTTGACAGGAAAACCGCGAAAATCGCGATGAACGTGACGAACCCGATCTCGACTTCGGTCGGGATCGAATCAATATAGTACACGCTGGTCGGGACAATGGTGATTTTGTAGAAGGTCCCGAGGCTGAACAGCTGATACACGTGCGACATGAAAACATTGAGAGAGAGCTCGATCCACAGGATGATTTCTTCGAGGTTTATGGCCGCGGCAAGCCCGATGACCAGGCCTGAAACACTGCCGATCAGCCCGATAAGGAACCCTTCAAGAATGAAGATGATCATGATGGATGACGGGCGCGCGCCCATTGATTTCAGTATGCCCACCGCTTTTCTCTTTTCCATGACGACCATGGCGAGCGTGCCCATGATCGTGAACCCGGCTGACACGATAACCAGGAAAAGGATGATGGTCATGATCAGTTTTTCGAGCCGGAGCGCGTAAAAGAGATTGTGGTTTTTCTCTTCGGCGGTCCGGGCGACGTACTGGAACCCGATCATGGACTGTATCCTGGCCGCGATCTCATTCATGGAATACACGTCATCCAGCTTGATGCCCAGCCCGAGGGCGATATCGCCCACCTCGAACAGCTTCTGGGCCTCGCCCAGCGACATCAGGATGAGTTTCGTGTCATAGTCGTAATAGCCGGTCTTGAAGAATCCGAGGACCCGGTAGCGGCCCAGGCCGGGCGCGACGCCCTCACGCGCGGTGAGCCTGCCCTTGGGCACGATCAGCTCAAGGGTATCGCCCTTATCAATGGAATATATCTTCGACATTTCATGGCCGATGTAGATCCCCCGCGCGCCCGGAACTGTTTTTTCAGGCTCAATAACAAATTTTCTGAGATTTCCGGGAATGCCCCCCGGCCCGCCCACGCCGCGGATCATGACGTAGGTGATATTTTCCCGGTAGCGCAACAGGCCCTGGCCGTCGATATAGGGGTCAACCGAGCGCACGCCCGGGACTTCTTTAATCGAAGCGGTCATGTCCCGGTAGTTCCTGACACCGGCCCCGTCCAGATCGCCGTACATGTTTATCACCGAGATATGGGAATCCACATCGAGTATCTTGTCCTTGATCTGGACCTGGAAACCGTTCATGACCGAGGTTACCACGATCAGGATAAAAACACCGATGAACACGATCCCCATTGAGAGAATGGTGTTGAACGAAATAAATCCCTGGCTTTTTTTTGATTTCAGGTACCTGAAACCGACAAAGAGCTCGTAAAATCGCATAGGGTCACCTTTTAATTCTTACCATGGTCCTGTTTGACATCAGCCAGCCGTCGTCCTTTCTGGGGCCGGTCTTGAAACGGATGAACCTCAGATTCCCGCGCACGACCTGTGTCGGCCTGCCCGCTTTACGGGAAAACTCCGAGCACTCGAAATCGGTATTGCGGAACACGAACTCGTTTCCTTCAGGGTCTTTCATCACGTTTTCCTTATCAAGCTCATCGATGTTCACGATCATGATGTCTTCAAAATAGTAATCACGGTACATTTCCCTGAATACCGGGTACGCCTTGGGATAGGCCTCACACTCCCGGTACCGGGTATAGTTGAGCTCCTTCTGTGACCTGCACCATTTCCTGAGGACCGAATCGTACAGCGAGAGGTCTTCTTTCTTCTTGCAGGAGCACAGACACACGCACAGCAGAAGTGACAGCACGGCAGCGAGCTTTTTATGATTCATGGCAACCATCCTCAAGGTTACACCAGCCCGAGTTCCTTTTCGCTGAATACCTGGGCGGAAAATTTTTGTATCTTTGTCCCTTCCTTTTTCCACGCGTTTCCCGGGAGCCCGGCTTTATAGCAGGTATGCTCGAGAAACGTTTCCAGGTCCCAGTTGTATTCAGTGGCGACCTGGGGAAGCAGAAGGCCCGAGTTAAAACCGCGGGAGATGATGATGCCGTCCCTTCCCACGACGATTTCCGAGATGTCGGCAACATCCTCTATCGGGCTTAAAACTGAAATTTCTATATCAATCGAAGGGTATTCGTGCTTTTTCAGCGGCATGAACCGGGGGTCCCTGAACGCTGACGCGAGCGACATCTCGGTTACGGTTTCAGGGATGCTCTTCACGCCGACGATATACCCGATGCAGCCGCGCAGGTCTCCCCTGATATGCAGGGTCACGAATGCGCCGCATTTTTCGGGAAAAGGCTCCTCGGTGAAATCGAGCACCTCGGGCATGGTTTCATGGCCGAGTTTTTCCGCGATGGCCGTGCGCGCCAGTTTAAGGAGCCGTATCTGCTGTTCTCTGGTAAGTTCAATCATGATATCTCCCGCGTCAGGAAGGCTCTCTGACCATGGCGGCTGAAACATAGCCGACCACCTGGTTCTTGTCCCCTGCAGTGTCCCCTGAATTGGCGTATTTAAGTATTTCAACGCCAGTCGCGCCCAGTTCCTTCGCGGCGATCATGCCGGTGAGAATGGGCCCCTCGCCGCAGGCCTCGGCCTTGCCACTGCACACGATATCCTGGACCGCGTCAACATCAAAAGACTTCAGTGCATCGATGAATTCACCGTCCATTGACTGAGCGCTGCGGTATGAGTGGTAATGGGAAAGATCGGTCGAGATCACGATGGCATGGCTGCGCTTCTCGTTCCTGAGAACATCGGCAATGGCTGACGCGAGCGTCCTGCACACGGACAGTTCGGTCGTGCCCACGATAATCGGGACAATGCTGAACTTTTTCAGTACGGTCTGGAGAAACGGCACCTGGACCTCAAGCGAATGTTCGAACTGGTGCGCCTCTTTAAGGAAGGTGAACCCGGGCTTAGTGACCAGGATGTTCCCGATTTCAGCGTCAATGGGAGTGGAGCCCAGCGGGGTCTCGTATTCTCCTTCGGGGATGACCGACGCTCCCCTGAACCGCGCCCGGTGCGACGGCGCGAGCACCACCACGACTTCGGTGTCCGGGTCCATCTGCCTGTACGAATAGGCCGCGACCGGGCCCGAGTAAATATAACCGGCATGGGGCGAAATCACGCCAACAATGCTTCCCTGCAGGGACGTCGGAGCGGCCTGGTCGAGATATTCACGGATCATGCCGGACAGATGTTCCGCGCTGGCGGGATAAAAGGATCCGGCGACGACCGGTTTTCTGTGCCACATATTACCCCTCCTGTCATTGTGATAAAATTATTAATAATACAAACGATTCCCAGATCAGGAATCAAGCTCGCTTCCGATCACGTCAAGGATGCGCGAGGCGACCTCTTCCTTGCTCATAAGCGAAAGCTCGATTCTTTTGCCGTTTCGAAGGAACAGGGTCATGATATTCGTATCGGCCCCGAACCCCGCGCCCTGCGCCGAAACATCGTTAAGGCATATCATTTCCAGGTTTTTGTCAACAAGCTTTGAGCGCGCGTAGTTTTCAGTATCGTTGGTCTCAGCCGCGAAGCCGACGACATAGGCTCCCGGAAACCTGCCTCCCTCCCTGAGCCGCGCGACCTCTTTGAGAATATCAGGGGTCTTCTTCAGCCTGAGGGTTATTTCATCGCCGGTTTTTTTTATTTTAATGCCTGATTTTTCAACCGGGGTGTAATCTGCCGGGGCCGCGGACATGATCAGCACCGCGTTGTCCTCAAGCTCGCCAACCACGGCGGCAAGAAGATCTGACGTTGACTCCACACTGACCGTGCGGTACGCCTTGCCCGTGACAATGGCCGGGTTTACCGGGCCGTGGACAAAAACCGTTTCCCTTGCCAGATATGCGGCCCGGTCAGCAAGAGCTGCCCCCATTTTGCCGCTCGAGGGGTTGGAAATATACCGGACCGGGTCGATCCATTCCCTGGTCGGGCCGCCGGTTACTATTATTTTTCTATCCTTTAACCGCATCCATGATTTCCCCGTATATGGTTTCAATGTCAGCGAGCCTGCCGTAGCCTTCATCCCCGCACGCGACAAGCCCCTTTTCAGGCTCAACCACGCGCACGCCCCGGGACCGGAGCCGGGAAAGGTTTTCCTGCACCGCGGGATGCTTATACATAAAGGGATTCATTGCCGGGGCAACCAGCACCGGGCAGTCCACTGAAAGGTACGTGGTGCTCAGAAGGTCATCGGCGATGCCGTTGGCGAACTTGCCGATGATGTTCGCCGTTGCCGGGACCACCGCGAGCAGGGCGGCGTCGCGCTTGAGTTCGATGTGGCCCATTTCCCTGCGATCGCGCGAAAAGGAATCACTGTATACGGGGTTTCCCGACAGCGTTTCCAGGGTCAGGGGCGTGACCAGGTTCAGCGCGTTTTCCGTGACCACGGTGTGCACGGAAAAGCCGCCCTTTACCAGTATGCGGATGAGGTCGCACGCCTTATACGCCGAAATTGAGGACGATATGCCGAGAATAATTTTTTTCATGACCTTTTAAATAACCTCTCGAGATCATTTTTGGTAAGGTAATAAACGAATGGCCTTCCATGCGGGCATCGCAGATCACCTCCCCTTCCGATGAGGGCGACAAGGGCGGATATGTCATGATCGTTCAGCTGATCGCCCGACCTTTTCGCGGCGTGGCACGCCGTTGAAGCCGCGGCCCGGCTCAGCGGTTCGGTGATTTCCATCCGGCCCCTGGCTGAACTTTGAATAAAATCCGCGATGACCCTCTCGACGTCGGCTTCTTTCACCACCGGGGGTATGCCGCGTATAATAATGGAATACTCAGAAAATTCCTCAATGTCAAATCCTATTTTGTGAAACGCGTCAAGATTTTCCTTTAAAGTGTGAAAATCATCCAGGGGCAGCTCAAGGACCCTGGGGAACAGAAGCTCCTGGGTTTCGGAAGGCCGTTCCCGGTTTACCAGAACATCATAGATCATGCGTTCATGCGCGGCATGAAAATCGATAAAGGTGAGCTGCCCCCGGTTCTCGACGACCAGATACGTATCAAACGCAACGCCCAGGACCGATATGGCGTCCGGCGTTTCGCCGGTGTAGACCTCTTTTTTTTCGCGCAGAGAAAAAACCTCATCATAAAGCCGGCCGCCCCCGGCGCGGGCCTCATCCCCCCGTTGTGAATGTTCCAAAACGTCACTGACAAATCCGGGAATGAGCTCCCCTTCAGGCCGGTGTTGTTCCGCCGGAGCAGGCGCCCTGAAAACATCCGCCCTGATGCGGTGCTCGCGGTTCAACGCCTTTTCGGCAACACCGATGATCAGTGAATCAATATAGCGCTGGTCAAAGAGCTTCACTTCCCTTTTTGCGGGATGGATGTTCACGTCAACGAGCGAGGGGTCAATTTCCAGGAAGACCAGGGCAGCGGGATGCTGTCCGCTCCGTGCGACGGCCTCATACGCGCGGGAGAGGAGAAAGCCCAGGTACCGGTATTCTACCGGCCTTCCGTTGATGTACAGGATCTGCATGGCCCGTGACTGCCTGAGCGCGTCAGGTCTGGAAACATAGGCGCGCACCCGCACTTTCAGGTCGGCAAGCTCCTCCTCGTTGAGGCCGCGGGCGGTGTCGCTGCCGTAAATCTGCACGATCCGCTCGCCGAGATCCGCTGCGGCCGGGAGGGTCAGCGAGCGCTTCCCGTCAACCTCGAAAGCGAAGGAGACCCCGGAATTTGCCAGCGCGATCTTCAGGAATATTTCGCGGACGAGGCGCGCCTCGCCCTTCTGTGTTTTAAGAAATTTTTTTCTCGCGGGCGTGGTGTAAAAAAGGTTTTCGACGATGACGGTCGTGCCCGCGGGCCCTGCGTGGGGAGACACCTCGCGGCTTTTTTCATCCGCGTACAGCCGCGCGCCGATATCCACAGCTGCCGGGCGCGAGAGGATGGTCACTGCCGCGACCGAGGCGATGCTTGACAGGGCCTCTCCCCTGAACCCGTATGAGGTGATGCGCTCGATGTCCTGGATGTCCGCGATCTTGCTCGTGGCGTGTTCCATGACCGCGCGCTCGATGTCATCCGGGAATATGCCCTCGCCGTTGTCCCTGACAACGATCTTTTTCATCCCCGCTTCACTCACCTGCAGGGTTATTTCCGTGGCGCCGGCGTCCAGTGAATTTTCGAGAAGCTCCTTGACGACCGAAAAAGGCCCTTCGATTACCTCACCGGCCGCGATCTTGCTCTTCACATGGTCCGGCAGAAGCTGGATTCTTTTCACGCGGATGGTGTTCCTTTCTCAAGCATTTCCAGAACGCGGTTGAGCGTTTCTCCAGCCGGGCCCTGGATGAACAGGTCGGTAATGTAACCGGTGAGCGCCGTAGGCTCAAGATTGAATTCAATGACTGTGGCGTTGTTCTGCTTTGCCTGAAGCGGTATCCCGGCAGCGGGGTACACGATCGCGGACGTTCCCACGACCAGGACAAGCTCGGCGCGGTCAGCGAGCCTGCTTGATTCTGACATCGCCTCATAGGGGATCATTTCCCCGAAAAAAATGACCGTTGGCTTGAGCACCGCGTCGCAGGCGGCGCACCGGGGTATTGCAACGTTCTCCGGCATGATTTCAGGCTTCTCGTATACCCTTCCGCACGAAAGGCATTCAAGCCTGCTCGCGTTCCCGTGGTACTCGATGACGTGTTTGCTTCCCGCAGCCTGGTGGAGGTTGTCGATATTCTGGGTTATGATTGACGAGAGATATCCCAGCTGTTCCAGGCGCGCGAGAGCGAGGTGCGCGGGATTTGGTTTTGCGTTTTCCATGATATCGACCATTTCAAAAAGCATGTCCCAGACCATTTCGGGTTTCCTTTTGAATGAATCAATGGAGGCGTACAGCGCGGGGTCATACTTTTCCCAGAGGCCGCCGGCGCTCCTGAAATCGGGAATTCCGCTCTCAACAGAGATGCCGGCCCCGGTGAGCGCAATGGTAAATTGTGATTTTTTTATCAGTTCAACCGCTTTTTCTATCTGGTCGTTCATGGCCGCCTCTGTAAAAAGATGTGGTATTGTATCTGAACATGTCAACAACAATCCCCGCATATTTAAACAATCAATTACTTTTCTGTTTACTTATAAAATGTTGTAAAAATAACCGGTGCCGTTTCCGGCGGTTTTAAATTTAGTTGAATATCGCATGAATTCTTATTGACATTTACGGCTATCGTCAATTCCTTTTGTGCAGTCTTCCAAGGAGAAAATTATGAGAGTCAGGTTCGCACCAAGCCCTACCGGGTATATTCATATCGGCAATGTCCGCACTGCCATCATCAATTATCTTATCGCCCGGAAGAACGGGGCGAGCCTGGTGCTCCGCATCGAAGACACCGATATGGAGCGCAGCACCAAGGAATCGGAGCGGTCAATCATGGATGACCTTACATGGCTCGGCATTGAATGGAACGAAGGGCCGGATGTCGGCGGCGGCTGCGGCCCGTACCGGCAGTCAGAGAGGTTCGGCATATATAATGAATACACCGAACGGCTCCTCCGCGAAGGCAAGGCCTACCACTGCTACTGCACCCAGCAGGAACTCGACGCCATGAGGCAGGACGCCGAAAAGCAGAACCGCACATTCACCTATCCCGGGAAATGCCGCCACCTCTCAACCGAGGAAAAACAGAAGTTCGAGGCAGAAGGACGAAAACCCACGGTGAGGTTCCACGTGCCCGAAGGCGAAACCGTGACCATACGCGACCATATCAAGGGCAGTGTGACGTTCAGCAGTGAAAATATCGGGGGCGATTTCATCATCGTGCGCTCTGACGGAACGCCCATTTACAATTACATCGTCATCATCGACGACGCGCTCATGAAGATCAGCCACGTGATCAGGGGCGAAGACCACCTCTCCAACACCCCGAAGCAGATCCTGGTCGCGCGCGCGCTTGACCTTCCGGTCCCGGAATACGCGCACCTGTCCCTGGTGCTCGGGCCCGACCGCTCGAAGCTCTCCAAGCGCCACGGGATCACTTCCCTGAACATGTACCGCGAAGAGGGGTACCTCCCCGAGGCGCTCATCAATTACCTGGGCATGCTCGGATGGGCCTCGGAAAGCGGCGACGAAATCATCCCCATAAAGGAAATCATCAGCCAGATCGATATCACGAACCTGGCGAAGAGCGCAGCAATATTTGATTTTCAAAAACTGAAATGGATGAACGGAAAGCACCTGCGCGAGCTTCCGATCGGCCGCGCCACTGACCTCTTCGCCCCGTTTATCGCGCGCGCGGGCTACGACATCTCGTCGCTCGACCGGAAATATCTCGAACAGCTCGTTTCGGTCGTTCAGATAAAATGCGATATCCTATCCGATATCGGCAGGCTCGCCGGAATTTTTCTGGACGATGTTCCCTCGCCTGATTCGGAAACCGAGGTCATGCTCACCACCGAAGAGGGGAACATCATGCTGAAAGCGGCGCGCGAGCTGGTAAGCGGCGAGATCAATGAAAACAACTTCGCGACAGACTTTATTCCCAGAATAAAAGAGACCACGAACCTGAAAGGCAAAAAGCTCTTTATGCCGTTGCGGGCGATGATCACCGGAAGGCTCCAGGGGCCTGAACTTGACCAGGCCCTGCCCCTTATCGGTTATCATCGGTGCAAAAAAAGGATCGACCAGTACTCTGCCGCATACACCCGGTAACCGATGACCGCCCCGTCACCATGACCTGAATTATATCGTTTAACTGATCCGTCCCTTTTTCCCGTCAATACGGTGAATAAAGTCCTTTAAAAGGATGCGATAAAGCTCGTCTTTGAGCACATTGTCCTCGATCCCGCTGTCAATATTGGGATTGTCGTTAACCTCAATAACGACAACACCCTTATCGGTAGCTTTCAGGTCAACACCGTAAAGACCGTCGCCGATCAGGTTCGCGGCTTTAAGGCCCGCGCGGATGACCTCATCAGGCGCCTCGTCCACATGGATCGTCTTGGTCCCGCCGGTCTTGAAGCGTCCCCGCGCGCTGTGTTCGTATACCTGCCAGTGCTTCTCGGACATGAAATATTTTGACGCGAACAGGGGCCTTCGGTTGAGAATTCCCACGCGCCAGTCGAATTCCGTGTACATGAATTCCTGCACCAGAATAATTTCAGATTTCTTGAAAAGGCGGTCCGCGATAGCAAGGAACTGTTTCCGGTCATCCGCCTTGAACACTCCCAGAGAAAAGGAACCATCCGGAATTTTCACCACCACCGGGTACATCAGCTGTTCCTCAAGGGTCTCGATTTTCATGTCCTTGACGAAAATGACGCTTTTAGGGGTCGCGATCTTGTTGCTCATGAGGATTTCCGCGAGATAGACCTTGTTGGTGCATCGCTGTATTGAATCAGGGTCGTCTATTACGACCAGGCCCTCACTGCTCGCTTTTTTTGCGAAGAGATAGGTGTGATGGTCCATTGCCGTGGTTTCCCTGATGAACAGGGCGTCGTATTCACCGATACGGTGGTAATCTTTTTTTTCGATCATGTTGACGCCCAGGTTCAGGCTTTTACCGATGCGGACCATCTTCTTGAGGGCTGTCTTGTTCGAAGGAGGGAATTTCTCCTTGGGATTGTACAGGATTGCCAGGTCGTACCGTGGCCCTGCCTTTTCCCTCTGCTTTATCCATTTCTTTTTTGTATAGCGCTCAAGCGACTTGATGAAAAGCGGCTCCAGCTCAGGCGGCATTGTCTGAAGGGTAAGCGGCTTCAGTGAATCGATCTCCCATTTGACTCCCTGTTTCCTGAATTCGGCCTTGATAAGCGGGAACCTGAACGTGTCAAAAATTTCCTGGCCTATCCGCTCGAAGAATTCATGCTCGCTGTGGCCGAAAAAGACATGGGTCTCCAGCGCCGCGATGCCTATGTCCGGCTTGATGATTTTTTTCAGCGATTTCATGAGCACGTCGTCGATGTCCTCATCGCTCTCCACATCGATGCGGTAGGATGATTTTTTGCTCAGGTCGCTGATGGTGCGCACGGTCGGGATTATCTTGTGTTTCCGGGCCTCGGCGAGAAGAGAGCAATAGTATCCCCTGCTGAGATAGCGGTAACTTCTCGCCAGGTTTATCACCTTGACGTTTTTCATTTTAAAGAACACCGGATTGTTAAGATACTCGTTGACGGTGACAACCTTTAAGGCTGGATACTCCTTTTTCCAGTCGCTGGTCTTTTCAACCACTACAAGGCAGTTGGTGTCAAGACTGATTGCACTGCTGTTATGTTCGAGTTCCATCGAAAAGCCTCACTTATATATGATTATCGCGGCCTTCTGGCCCGATTTTCCAAAACGGGACATTTTTTCAAAGTCCTTCTTCAATATAGGCATATTGATCGAATCAAGCGGGGTTTTTTCTTTTTCATAATCAATATACGAGTCGTGGCAGTAAATGTATTTGTCATCAATACCGGTGACCACGATCCAGTGCGGGAATTTTTCATTGTAGATCCGGTATGAGCTTATCAGAATAATGGGGATGTGCCCTTTCTTGATGTGCCGTTCCATTTCAGAAAGCGCCAGGCTGCGCCTTTCGACTTTTATGGGATGTTTTTCAACCTCGGCGATAAAGTCCTCCTGCACCAGTTTCATGACTTCTTTTTTTTCTGCGCTCCGGACCGTGTCGACCATAAAGTCAAGCGGGTCTTCTTTTATATAGAGGACGGTCTTGAATCCGCGGCGGTAAGCTGAAAGGGCCAGGCCATGCGGGCTGCAGCCCCCGTGCCCTGAAGTCATAAAAATGGTCGTCGCTTCACGCCAGATGCGAAGTTCGGTTTTTCGGTCCATGATAAAGGTCTTGTCAAGGCTGTGCATGGCCATCATCAGTGAGGACGGCCCGCAGGTGAAGTCAAGGGTCTGCTGGTAATAGGTGACTGTGGTAATGTCCGGCTTTCGACCTGAGGGAAGAAACTTCTCGTACCGCGTTGCCTCCATGAAGTCCTCATAGTACTCGGGAACGATACCGATTTTTTTGTAGCCCATTTTCTGGTAGAGGTCCCTGGCTACGGAGTTGTCAGAGCGCACTTCCAGGCGAACGTACACGCAGTCCCGCTGAAAGGCCTGCTCCTCGATAGCGTTGAGAAGCGACCTGCCGATGTTCATGTGGTTAAAACGGGGATGGACCGCGATTGAATAAAGCCTGGCAAGGGACATCCCGGTATGAAAAAGCAGGGTCGCATACCCGCGCACAAGGTCCTCGTTTTCTTCAATCAGGGTCAGAGCGTTCGCTTTGGTGAGAAGATACCTGAAGCTCCGGCGGGAAAACCTGTCTGTTTCGAAAGCGGAATTTTCAATCTCGATTAAAAATTCGATGTCACGCAGCTGCGCCTCACGGATCATAACAAGTCCTCCCGCGACAGCACAGCGGAGATGTTTGTAAACATTGCCCGATGCAGTCCCTGTTGAAGCAAATCAGGGACTTTATCATCATCAGTTGACCCGTTTTCCATTATGCGTTTGCCTTCTGGATCTTTGCCCAGGAATCTTTCAACGAAGCAGTTCTGTTGACAACTATTTTATTTGCCTTTGAATCAGGATCAACAGAAAAATAGCCATGCCTGAAAAACTGGAACTTATCACCGGCACCCGCGCTGGTGATTCCGGGCTCAACCGGGCAGGCAGGCAGCACTGTTAACGAACCGGGATTAAAGTAATCCAGGAAGGATTTATCTTCTTCAACATTGTCCGGGTTGACCGTGGTAAAGAGATGGTCATACAGGCGCACCTCGACAAAGGCCGCGTGAGGGACCGAAACCCAGTGCAAAGTGCCCTTGACTTTACGTTCGGCAGTGGCCTCGCCGCTTTTGGTCTGCGGATCGTAGGTGCACCTCAGTTCAACGACCTCTCCGTTGTCATCCTTGATGACTTCTTCGCATTTGATAATATAGGCGTTTTTAAGCCGCACCTCGCCCCCGGGGAACAGCCTGAAGAATTTCCTGGCAGGCACTTCCATAAAATCATCCCGTTCGATATAGAGTTCCCGCGAAAAAGGAATCTTCCTCATACCCATGGAGGCGTCCTCGGGATTGACTTCAGAGAGCATCTCTTCGGTTTTCCCTTCGGGATAATTGGTGATGACGAGTTTAAGCGGGTTGAGCACGGCCATTATCCGGGGGGCTTTTTTATTCAGGTCCTCGCGAAGGCAGTGTTCAAGATAGGTGATGTCAACGGTGCTGTCAGCTTTGGCGACACCGATCCGCTCGGCAAAATCACGGATCGCCTCAGGCGTATAGCCGCGCCTTCTCAGGCCGGAGATGGTCGGCATGCGGGGATCATCCCACCCTTTGACATGCTTCTCTTTGACGAGCTGCAAAAGCTTGCGCTTGCTCATCACCGTGTACGTGAGATTAAGCCTGGCAAATTCGATCTGCTGGGGATGATGAATTTCAAGTGCTTCACAGAACCAGTCATAAAGGGGCCGGTGGTTCTCGAATTCCAGGGTGCAGATGGAATGGGTTATGTTTTCAATTGAATCGGACTGGCCGTGGGTGAAATCATAGGTCGGGTAAATGCACCATGTTTTCCCGATGCGGGGATGTTCGGCGCGCATGATCCGGTACATGGCCGGGTCGCGCATGTTGATATTGCCCGAGGCCATGTCTATCTTCGCCCTGAGCACGCGGGAACCGTCCTCGAATTCCCCCGCCCTCATTCTTTCAAAAAGATCAAGGTTCTCTTCCACTGACCTGTTGCGGTAGGGGCTCTCTTTTCCCGGCGCGGTCAGCGTGCCCCGGTACTGGCGCATCTCCTCCGCGGACAGGTCGCACACGTACGCCTTCCCTTCTTTTATCAGTTTAACCGCCCACTGGTACAGCTGTTCAAAATAATCTGACGCGTAATAAAGATGCGCGCCCCAGTCAAAACCGAGCCATTTGACGTCGTCCATTATGGATTCGATATATTCCGTTTCTTCCTTTTCGGGGTTCGTATCGTCGAAGCGAAGGTGGCACCTTCCCCGGTATTCCCTGGCGAGGCCGAAATTAAGGCAGATTGATTTGGCGTGTCCTATATGAAGATATCCGTTCGGCTCAGGCGGGAAGCGGGTTACGACCTGGCCGTTGTTCTTATTGTTTTTGATGTCTTCATTGATAATGTCTTTAATAAAATTCGAGGATGCCGCTTTACCCTCTCCTTCTCCTGCATCACCTTCAGGGACCGTTCCTTCAGATTTTTCCTCTGCCATTGTTTTACTCCAGTGATTAAATATCGCACCTGCTTTAATCCAGAATATGTAATTATGTCAACAAATATAATAGCATTATTAAGAATTCAATACAATATTATGAGATAAACATGATTATTTTACATCCCTGAAATCCCGGCGTTCAAATACAGTTGCCACACCCGGACAAACCGCGAAAGGGCATCACTGTTGACCAAAAATCAGTGGACAGAGAGCTGGAAGTGTGGCAGATGTCTTCCATGGCGTTGAACAGCGAATGGGAACTGATCAAAAAAATTTCCCTTGTATCAGGCACTGAACCGTTTCCCGGCCTTATCCAGGGCATCGGCGACGACTGTGCCGTTTTTGAAACCGGGGAAAACCGTTACGGGCTGATAACCACTGATATAAGCATAGAGAACGTCCACTTTAAAACATCCTGCGCATCACCCGAAGAAATCGGGTTCAAGGCCATGTCCGGGAACATGTCCGACATCGCGGCAATGGGGGGAAGGCCCTGTCTGGCCTTTGTTTCTCTGGGGCTGCCGCGGGGCCTGGACGAGTCCTATGTCGAATCCCTGTACCGGGGCATGACCAGGGCCGCAGGCTCTGCCGGGCCGAAAATAGCCGGCGGTGACGTTTCCTCGTCTGAGGTGCTGGTAATAAACATCGCGGTGTACGGAGAAGCGGGGCCTGAAAAACCGGTAATGAGAAAAGGCGCGCGAACCGGAGACACGGTATACCTTACCGGGACAACCGGCGCCTCCCTTGCCGGCCTTGAAATTCTCACTGAAGGGATTGACCGCGGCAGGTATCCTGAACTGGTACAAAAGCACCTCACGCCCGGGAACAGGACAAATGATGTTGAGGAAATTCTCACGCTTTACCGGCCTTCCGCGATGATCGACGTTTCGGACGGCCTTCTCTCTGACCTGCGGCACCTGTGCGAGGCGTCAGAAAGGGGATTTATTCTTTTCAGCGAAAAAATCCCGGTATCACCCGAACTGCAGGCATACGCGCGCGGCAGGAAAAAGGACCCTCTGGCGTACGCCCTGAACAGCGGCGAAGAATTCGAGCTGGTGTTCACCGCTTCCGCAGCTCCCGTGGAAACGCGCCGTCTCCGTTCGGGAACACCGGTAACACCGATCGGTTCTATTGTCGACCATGGATTTTTTCTTTCTGAAAAGGGAACAAAAAAAGAAATTGCCATAACCGGATATGATCATTTTATTTGACAGGTCCGATAATCATCTTTCACCGTACTGATATTTTAGACCGGAGACCATGCCATGAAAAAAACAGCGTTCCTGAGTTTTATATTATTGATGCTGATCGCCTGCAAAAGCGCTCCCGGCCCCGTTCCCCTTGGTTCATGGGATTATGAGATCCTGATCAACGGCGTTCCCGTGGGAGAAGCGGAGATGTCAACATCAAAGAAAAACGACACGTATATATCAGTTGCGGAAATGAGCATGAAAGCCGGCGCCATTGTCAATACGACCAAACAGACGATCGTTGAAACGACCGGGTTCGCGCCGGTTAAACTCGAGATTCAGAACAGAATCATCCATGGGGGCATTACCGAGAACATTGACACAACCGCGGTATTTAAAGGCAGGACCGTGACCCTTACCGCGGGTGCTGACACGTCAACCTTCACCATAGAAAAGCCCTTTGTGCTCGACGGCGCGATATACATTCATGAAATCATCCGTAACGGCTTCAAAGAAGGGACCGAAATATCCTTTTCAGTGTATGAACCGAGCATTGAAACAGAGGAGCCGGTGTCGCTGAAACTAAAAGTTCTGGGCACGGAGATGGTCAGTGTCGGCAATACGCAGAAAGAGCTGGTCCACATTACCGAGGCCATTGCCGGGATCAAAAACATCAACATTTACATAGATAAGCAGGGAATCACGCATAAAGCGGTCATAACCATGCTCAATAACCGGCTCGAACTGGTGCTAAAATGACCGTGCGGCGCGCGAAATCATCCCCCCCGTTTCTTATGAGTAAAATATGGATGATTATTTTTTGCTTTCTCCTGTTCGTTTCAGGGCATACCGAACCGGTGAAAAGCCTGAACGAAACCGTGCCGCTTGAAAATTTTTCCCCGAAAATATATGAGCAGAATACCTCCACCTACCTGCTTGAATCCGATGATCCTGATTTCAGCCTGTTTGATTCTCCTTTCCAGAAAACGGTCTCGTCCGCAATACAGGGGGGGAAAAAGGCCGTAACGCTTTCAGCCGGCGTTGACAACGGGCGGAAGGTCCCCCCTGAAAACCGCTCCCCGCTTCTTAACAATACCCGGTTTCTGTGCATGAGCGACCCGTCAATAGAAGCGTGCTCCCGGCGGTTTCACGGCGTAAAGGACCCGCTGCTCTCGGTTGAAATATTTGTCCATAACACCATCGCGCATAAAGTAACCGGAATCCCCCTCCTCCCCGCGGCGAATATACTGAAAAACAAAACCGGCGACTGCACGGAACACACGGTACTGGCCGTTGCCCTGCTTCGGTCAATCGGTATTCCCGCCCGCGCTGTGGTGGGGATGGTCCTTGCCGGTGAGTATTCCGGCATCAGGAATATTTTTGTCTTTCACATGTGGGCCGAAGCATGGCACCGGGGGCAATGGCACCTCGTTGACGCCACCGCCCCCGGTGAAAAAAACGCGGGCCGTTATATCGCTTTCGCAGCACACTCTCTTAAAACGGAGACCCCGGTTTCATATCTCCAAACCCTTTCAGCAATACAAAATCTGAAAGCGCGGTTTATCAAGTAACCGTGTTCCTGACGCATCTCCCCTGTTAGAATAAAATTTAGTTTCCCTATGACACTTAATAGTGTACTATTAAATAACTGAATCGTGTAAATTCATTCTTTATCGATGGTTGCTTTACGATGATGAAAGAAACACAAAACCAGTATAAGCGTGCCAGAATTATTACGATTATAGCACCGGCCCTGGTGACCATCGTGCTCTTAATGGCGTCGGTCAATTTCATCATACTCCCGGAGCTGCGCTCACTGCTTGTTGAAAAAAAGGAAGAAACCGTCCACTACCAGGTTGACACCATTTACAGCCTTCTCCATGAATATCATACCAGAACACTGGATTGCGAGCTGTCCCTGAAGGAGGCGCAGAACCGTTCTATCAACCGGATAAGCCAGCTCCGATACGGTAAAGAAAACCGCGATTATTTCTGGATTAACGACCTCAATCCAACCATGATTATGCACCCTTACCGCCAGGACCTCAATGGAAAAGACTTAAGCAATTTTACCGACATAAAGGGCGATAGAATTTTCGTAAAAATGGTCAATCTGGTAAAAAAAAGCGATGAGGGATTTCTGGAGTATTACTGGCAGTTCCAGGATCAGGGTGAAGACATTAAAAAGAAAGTATCATATGTAAAATTATTTGAACCCTGGGGCTGGATAATCGGGACAGGGATGTATTTTGATGATATAGAAGAGGACATTTCGCAGACAGCGAGAAAGTTCATTTACTATGGCCTGTTTCTTTTCGCGATCATATTTTCGATTACCGCTTATCTGATCTGGAAAAGCATAAAAAATGAAATAGAAAGGGAACGCATTGAACATAAATTAAAGAACAATGAAAAACGCATGCGGACCATATTGGAGAACGCCAATGAAATTATTTATACCGTTGACCATGAAAAAAAATTTCTGCTGGTTTCGCCGGCATGGAAAAGAATCCTGGGTTATGAGCCGGGACACGTCATCGGCAGGCCGATAACTGAATTTATTCACCCTGAAGACCGGGACAGCTTCGTTTCCTTTCTCAACCAGGTCAGGATTGCCGGTGGAATAAACCTGCAGAATGTTCAGCATCGCTTTATTGACAGGAACGGTGTCTGGAAATGGATGAGCACCACGGTCGGGACCGCCAGCAAGGAGAAGAATACCTTCATGTATTTTGTCTGCATCTCCCAGGACATAACCGACAGTGTCAGGAACCGGCAGGAGCTTGACAAGGCCCTTGAACACGCTGAACACGCTTCACAGGCAAAAAGTGAATTTCTCGCCCGCATGAGCCATGAAATCCGCACGCCCATGAATGTCATATCAGGCATGTCGGAGCTGCTTCGCGAAACCGATTTAAACGATGAACAGCAGGGATTCATCTCCGCGATCAAGGACTCAACGGACCACCTGCTTTCACTGGTTAACGACATTCTCGATTATTCACGCATTGAAGCGGGAAAAATAACCATGAACGAGTCTCTTTTCAGTATACGCGATTTGTGCAAATCGGTTTACTCAACCTACTCGATCCAGGCGGAACGCAAAGGTCTTTCTTTAACAGTCACTGTTGACGAGGAGGTTCCTGACTATTTTATAAGCGATCCCATGAAAATAAGGCAGATAATGGTCATCCACATTGACAATGCGATCAAATACACTGATACCGGCTCAATCACGGTCAAACTCTTAAAATTAAATGCCTCGGAACCACAGGAAGGTAAAACATTCAAATTATGCATTGAAATTCATGATACCGGCATCGGCATTCCTGAAAACAAGTTGCCGGTTATTTTTGACCGGTTTGAGCAGGTCGATATGTCGTTTAAACGAAAAACCGGCGGCACCGGCCTGGGACTTGCCATAAGCAGGGAAATAACAAGACTGATGGGAGGGACCATAACGGTCGCGAGCAGGCCGGAAAGCGGAAGTGAGTTCAGTATTATCATTCCGGTCAAATACGCTGACAAAGAAATTCAGGATACGAGCCACAGGGCCGCGGAAGAAGATCTTTTGTCAAATGATATCGCCCCGCTGAAAATACTCCTTGCTGAAGACAACGCGGTGAACGCCCTCATGCTCGAAAAAATTCTGACAAAAAAAAATCATTCAGTCGTGATCGCCCGGAACGGGCAGGAAGCTCTTGAACTGCTCCAGCAGAATGATTTTCACCTGGTTATTATGGACATTGAGATGCCGGTACTCGACGGGATCGAGACCACTGAATTGATCAGGAAGGGCGAAGCGGGAGCGGGAAAAAAAGACATCCCCATAATCGCCCTTACCGCGCATGTGCTCAGCGATGTGTACACCAAATGCATGCGTGCCGGGATGAATGCATACATCACCAAACCGGTCAACACCAGGGAGTTAAAGGGCATACTTAAAAATGTTTATCTCGGGAAAATCTGATATCAAAACTGATGTGTTAAGCCAGAACGCTATTCCAGTGAAAAATATGACAGGGCCGAACTTCCGTAAACACGATGGTCAGTCCTTTTCAGCACCCCCACCCTTTCACCGAGCAGCGCAGCGGCAAAGTGCTGAACAGCGGCAATACCGTTTTTTTTAAGCACTCCGGATTCACCCACTGATTCGAGAAGCCCATTATAGTCCCCTGTTTCACCCTTTTTTTTAACATACGGCGGGTCCATGAAGATAATATCGAATTGGATCGATAATGAGGCGCAATAACGCATAGCCGATAATGCCGGTCGATTCAATAACACAGGCCGTGAAGATTCAGGAAGCGAATGGGTGAAATTAACAATAAAATCAAACCGGGCTTTGTCCTTTTCGTTGATCATTACCGGGGAAGCCCCCCTGCTCAGGGCCTCAAAACCCATCTGGCCCGACCCGCCGAAGAGGTCACAGAAGGATTTCCCTGCCAGGGTCTCGCCGACCGTTGAAAAAAAAGCTCCCTTGATCTTCTGAGGGGTTATTTCCGCGTTATGAAATTTTTTCTGATTGAAAGGGATAATTCTGCCTTTGAGATCTCCGGCGATTATCCTGACCGTATGCATCAGCTTTTTCCCAGTGATTTATTCAGCTCATCGAGGAATTCTTTAATATCCAGGCCGTTATTGACCGCCACCTGGGCGATGGTATCCTGGGATGCGCCCCTGCAACCGGCACAGTCGAGCTTGTATTTTTTAAATACTTTCTGGACCGATTTTGATTTATGCATTGCTTCGACAACCGTTGTTTTTTCAGTAATCACCGTTTCCCTCTGCACCAATAAATTATGGGCACCTTTAAAAATCAGGTCATCACCCGGTTCAAACCCGTGGCCATGATTGAACACCCTGACTGACCCGTATTAATCAAAGGGACATGGTTCGTCAACATGAAAAACAAATCAAATGACACAGATTCGCATTATCATTCGTCCCCCTTTATCGAAGGGGATTCCGGGTGATTTAAATCGGTAGCAAATTATTTTTAGGGGCAACCGTTTCATAACACATTTTGTTGTCATCC
>ERZ795048.287-NODE-287-length-56118-cov-5.980593_pt1 | contig 56118 bp, 49 predicted proteins | sample MGYA00375132_ERZ795048 | MGnify/ENA primary metagenome ERZ795048 (study PRJEB30177, sample SAMN05720225) | activated sludge metagenome | isolation source: Anaerobic digester | place: Hong Kong | collected 2014-12-17 ...
GTACTAGCTCTAGTGCTTCCTGGAAGTTCAAGCCAGATGCTACGTAATCTTTCAGACGTTCTACATTGATTAATGCAGCATGTCCTTCGTTACAATGATATACATCTTTCTTGATACCTAAAGCTTTCAATGTCAACATACCACCGATACCTAGTAAAATCTCTTGCTTCAAACGATTTTCCCAGTCACCACCATATAGTTGGTGTGTTATAGGACGGTCAAATTCACTATTCATATCGTTATCTGTATCCAAAAGGTATAAAGATATACGACCTACATTAACCTTCCAGACATTGGCATACACCTGATAGTTTATGTATGGTACAGCCACAACTAACGGATTTCCGTCTTTATCTTGTACTCGTTCAATTGGTAAACTATTGAAAGCTTGCGCTTCATAATTAGCCAACTGCTGACCATCCATAGACAAAGCTTGATTAAAGTATCCATAACGATACAAGAAACCAACGGCACACATATCAACATTGCTATCAGAAGCTTCTTTCAAATAATCACCAGCTAAAACACCAAGACCACCAGAATATATCTTTAATACATGTGACAACCCGTATTCCATACAGAAATAAGCTACCGATGCACGTTCTGCATCTGGCTCGACATCCATATATGCGCGGAAACTTTCATATACATTTTTGATGCGCTTCTTCATGATTTTATCTTCAGCAAACGCTTCTAATTTACTTACATTCATGCGTTCCAAAAGCGCTACAGGATTACCATTTACGGTTTCCCAAAGCTCTGGATCTAAATCTTGAAACAAATCTGTTGCTTCACTGTTCCACACCCACCAAAGGTTATGTGCGATCTCAGCAAGTGGCTGAAGCGCTTCTGGGATATGGGATTGTACAATAAGTTCCCTCCAAGTAGGAGCACTTACATTGCTAACCTTGATTTTCATACTTGTTTTTTATTAAGTTCAGGATTATTAATCATCTATTTTCTAAAAGGAATCATCTTTGTGCATTTCTAGCTTGTGCACGACGTAAGGCTATATCATAAGCCTCATAGTAATATTGAATAAAATGCTTCCATAATGCTTGCTCAGCTATTTCTGCCGCATTCTTCCTTGCAGTATTAACTTGCGTTTTAGTCATTTGGCAGAAATCTATAATATTCTCACGGATTTCATCTGCTACGGCAGATCCATTGTAGTCAGTACGTTCCAAGACTGCAACGCCATCAATAAGACTACCCTTTACAGTATCCTTATGTGCTACCCATAAACCGAATCCAGCTTTATCAGTAGTAATCGTAGGTACCTTAAAAGCAACACTTTCCAATGGTGTATATCCCCAAGGTTCATAATAAGAAGCATAAACAGTCAAATCATGCCCAATCAACAAATCATAATACTCTTTATGCATAATTCCATCATCTCCTCGCAAATAACATGGAACAAATACGACTTTAACTTTATCTTCTGGACGATTATACATATCCAAATATTTTAAGCCATCGAGCACTTGATCGTGAGTCATATTATGCAACCAGTGAGTTACAAGTGGCACTTCCAGAGGTTCTGTATAATCTCCACCTTTTTTCAAGCGTTTCTGTAAATCTTCACGTGGATCACCCACCCAAGCAGGGACATATATAAATGCAAGCACATTGCATTGTAAATTTTTATCACGATTCAACCTCTTCAAACTTTCAAGATACACCCCTAAGCCCTTGTTACGGTATTCATAACGTCCACTTGTCCCTACTATCAAAGTATCTGGGCCCAAATTTGTGCCAAGCAGTTTATTGGCTACATTCAGCATCGTATCTCGTGCTTCTTTACGTTTACGTGTAAACAACGTTTGTTTAGGCACAAAGTCATCCTCAAAACCATTCATAAGAATCACGTCTGCAGGACGTTCTAATAATTCTTGGCACTCACGATTTGTGATTTCACTCACTGTCGTAAAACAATCAACGCTGTGAGTTGCTTGCTTTTCCACAGAATGCTTAGCTACCATATTCAGCTCTTGCGCCATTTGGTCACCATTATAAGCAAAAAGATAATCGTAAAGAGGTTTGTGATTTCCAGCAATACTACGTCCTATTGATGTGGCATGTGTAGTAAATATAGTGGCGATTTCTGGAACCCACTCTTTTATAAAGATGGGTGACATCCCAGTCTGCCATTCATGTGCTTGATACACGACTTTATCAGCTGGTGTCATTTGAAATTTGTAGATACTTGTGACGACTCTAGCAGCTGCATAAGCAAACATACAACATTCATCGTAATCACCATAAGCGTGCAAAGAATCCACTTTGGCTAATTCCCAAGCACGAGCATATATATCATTCTTTTGGTGAAAAAATGGCAAGAAATCAACCAATATAGCTATCGGTTTACCTGGCACATTCCAACGGCCTACACGCACCTTCAGTCCATCATGCAGGGCCTGTATTCTCCATTCCACTAGTACATCATCACAAGATATAAACAAGGGATTTTCTTTCAATTCCCACACATCAGGCCCAATAAAAAATAATTTATCAGGAAATGCTTTTTGAAGTGTATTAGCTCGTGTTGATAGGACAGTATATATTCCACCTACTTTATTACATACCTCCCAGCTTGACTCGAAGATATAATCAGGGGTAATAAGTTCTTTCATGTTGTATAGTTTTATGTTATAATGCTCAATAAAGAAGAGGATTCTTCTAACTATTATTCTCTGATATAGAGAGGTATACTACATGCGCATCATATGTACTACGGGGACAAAAATAAGAATAATATCGAATATAATATACTATAACAGGGAAAATCTAAAGCCTTTTTTCTTTGCAATCGTTTTCATTCCCTATTTTAAAGGGATACAAATAGAACAATTAAGGAGACTACAACTGGGGTGTGATATTTTTACAAAATAAAGATATACAGACAAAATATCACAGCTAAAAATGACCTCCCATGTTCCTTATATAGTATAGTTTTCAGTTCCATACTATATATGAATGCATTATTAAAGCATTGAATATACGCAAGAAGGAGAATATCCAATGGACATTCTCCTTCATTATTTTCTGCAAGGTTTCTATTTAAACCATATACACTTTACTATCTGTATATTGTTAGAAAGTATACTTCACACCGATTTGTGCATGCCAACGAGAGCCTACGCTTTCAACACCTTCTATTTTCTTTATATCAGCAAAACTATAATGTCCATCTTTACTAAGTGTAATAGGTGATACCGAGTACCCATTTGATGGCGTACCGTAAACACCCCATTCTGGATTGAACAAGTTACCAATATTCAAAATATCAAAGTTGAACTGCAATGTATGACGACGTTTTCCAGCATTGATAAAGAAATCTTGAGCAAAATGGAAATCAAAGTGATGCTCAAAATCTTTTCGCATTGCGTTACGTGGCACATACGATCCGACGTATCCATCCAGTTCAGAATTACGATCCAACCAAGCAAGATAATCGTTAGCTTCTGCTCCAAAAGCAGCTACAGCTTTATCACGAGTTGGTAAATACAAAACATCATTGCCTTTATATCCATCACCATTAGCATCACTATAAGGTTCTACTAAAGAATAACGTCCACCTGAATAACCTTGATAGAATAAGCTTACTTCTGTTGCAAAATTACCAAGATATTCCTTACGATAAGAGATATTAGCAATAATACGATTGCGCACATCAAAATTAGACCAAGTAACTTCTTGAGAAGCATCATTATAATAATTATAGTTATACTTCCAGCATGAATATGCTTGTGAAGATGCCCCATCGTTGACTGAGCGAGCTTGACCATATGTATAAGCCACCATTGCGTTCAAACCAAAATCAAAACTCTTTTCTAATTTAGCCGTTACATTATAATTGTACCCTTTATTGGTATTAGAAAGAAGAATTACATCTGTAAAGTTATTATCCACTTTACTCCACATTGGACGATTATCGCCAGAAGCAGCATTCTTAGTTCCATCTTGTGCATAATTGATATTGTTGTACAAAATGTTGTTGTATGTCTTTGAATACATAGCTTCTAATGTACCTCGCACTCCAAATGGTAATTGTTGTTCAACGGCAAAATTCGCACGAAGAGTTTGTGGAAATTTGAAGTCATGATCAACAACATCTACTTCTGCTGTTGGAATAGCAGCTGTTGGATCAATCCATTGATTATTTGGATCATAATTAACTTCAAAACCCTTAGCGCGCGCTGCCGCAATTGCATCTTTATTACTCAACTTAGTTCCAGCCATTCCCATACCTGTATTTGAGAAAGCATTAGAAATCCAAACAAATGGGATACGACCAGTAAACAGACCCGCACCACCACGAAGCAATGTAGAATGGTCTTCATTAGCCCACCAACGGAAACCAACACGTGGAGAAATAAGTGGAGTAGACGATGGAAGTTCACCAGTAGCTACATGATGTTGAGCCGCCAAAGCGCTGTTATTAAATGTATCATTTGTCATTGGATCATCAAAGAACAATGGTACATCTACACGTACACCATAAGTCAAACGGAAATTGTCATTTACACGCCATTCATCTTGACCATAAAAACCAATTTGACCTGCCCCCCATTCTGGCATCCAACGATTAGTACCCGTAATATCTTCACGAGAATATTGATAACGATAATAAGATGGATCGTTATTCAAGAAATCAGACAAATTATCATAAGTGTATGAACCTCCTGCATAAGCAATAAACAGGTTAGCCATATTGAAGAACTCATTATGAGTACCTACAGTTACTTTATGATCACCTACAGACCATGTAAAATTATCTTCAATAGTATAGATATCTTGATCTAACGCATTTGCAGCTGAATAGTTCTCTATACCAAAATTCAATGTGGGAGCATCCCCCCCCATTGTATTTGTCAGCCCCTTTATTGTTACATTAGACAATGGAGACGCATTAGGATCACGATGATCACGAACACGGGTGTACGTTGCACGGAAAATATTATTCATTCCGTTGTCAAAATTTGAGTTTAACTCTGCAACAAATTCATTTGTCTTGTTAACCATATTATAACCAGATGCTAGAAGTTTCCCATCTGTTTTAGAAGACGTTACACTTAGCATCTTTTCTGCATCAAGCATAGAGTAACGGAACATCAATTTGTGTTGATCATTAATATTCCAATCCAAACGGGCTAAGAATTTTTCGTTCTCAGTAGGTACATTGATTGCACCATATCCTCCTGCATCGGTACCCCAATTTGTTTGAAGATAATTGATAACCTGATCTACTTCATTAGCATCAAGAGCAGACTCTCCTGTACCTATAACATTACTCGATAAATATTTTTCTTTGTTCTTTTCATAGTTAGCAAAGAAGAACAATTTATTCTTGATGATAGGACCACCAACAGTAAACCCATACGTTTTAGTAGACTGATCGCCTAATTTTTTACGAGAGCCTGTGAAATCTTCACCGCGTTTACCCGGAGTCTTGCCATAAAAGTTTTCATTATTATAAAACATGTAAGCAGAACCATGGAAATCATTTGTACCTGACTTAGTAATAGCATTGATACCACCACCTGTAAAGCCAGATTTACGTACATCAAATGGAGCGATGACAACTTGCACTTCCTCAATAGCTTCCAAGGAAATTGGATTAGCTCCTGTTTGACCTCCATTTGTACCTGTACCAGAAAGGCCAAACACATCATTTGATACAGCACCATCAACTTGGAATGAATTGTACTTATTATTTGCTCCTCCAAAAGATGTACCACCACCAGTCGACATAGCTAATGGATTAGTTTTTGTCACATCAAAAACAGAACGGCTTATAGAAGCTGTTTGTTGAATAGCCTTACTATCGAAGTTCTGTGCAGATCCCATACGGTTCATATTAAACACAGAAGTTTTATCAGCAGTTACAACGACCTCACCAAGTTGTTGACTGTTTTCAGCCATCTTTACATCCAATTCGAATGTTTCACCTAGTTGAAGTGTAATCCCTTCAAATACCTGTGTACGAAACCCTACGTAAGATACAGTCACTTTATAAGGCCCACCTGCACGTAAACCTGTCAACATAAAGTTACCAGACACATTAGTTACAGCACCGTAGTTTGTGCCCGTTGGAATATGTACAGCTTGAATAGTAGCCCCAATGATTTCTTCACCAGTTGTAGACTGTACTTTACCACGAATAGCAGAGGTCGTGACCTGAGCCATAGCAGCTGTTGCGACTAAACACAACACCATCGCTAATGAAAGCAATCTTTTCATCGTTTGATAAGTTAATTGATAAATAAAATTAGTTTGCTCAAAAGGCCTCACTAAAGAGGCCAACATTTTTCTTTTTACGATTTCAAAGTTAAGTAATGTACAACTAACCACCACTTTTATTGCTAAAAAATCATTCATTTGCGATGTAGATTCATCAATACATAAACGTTTTGTAACAAAACTGTAACAAATACCAATTTTAAATACACATTACTAGTAGACAGTGTCGGAAAACTTGAATGTATACACATATTTAATAACACATTTCTTTCTTAGTCGAATACATATTTATCGCTGTCAGAAATCTCATATTTTATCCACTGGGAAATACACAAAAACTGGTCTATATATGTCATCTCACCGAGAAGTATATAAGAGCTAGACGAGAAGTATATAAGAGCTCGCTCTTATATACTTGCTAGGTAGGTTGTCAAGTATATAACAGCGCGCTCTTATATACTTGACAGGAAATGGGCATTGAAGTATTCGGAACTAGGTATTAGTTATCCATGAAAGTACAGTAAAACGACAACACAAAAAAAGGTGTATCTAGATTTCTAGATACACCTTTTTACATAAAAGAAAATTTTATTTCTATACGTCATTGCGATAAAACGCACAACGCATGATAATCACCTTATCGTTACTCTACAGCATGCATAGAATCATTGACATACTTATACGAACCATCTGATTGAATAATATACTTAATCGTCCATTCTTCGGTAGCTCCTGTATATACAGTGAAATTGACAGTAATAGACACTTCAACTCCATCAATATATTTCAAATTAGGATTAATAGATGGAAGTACACTAGCTAATACAGTCTTAAAGTTTTCTTGCATAAATTCAACAGCTTCCTCATCACTCATACTTCCGTATGCACTTGGATTTTGCTCTTTTGCCTTAGCTGCACGCCAATCAACATTACCATAATATGCAGAAGCACCAGTATAATAATCATTATTTCCATAACTAGAGACAAAACCTTCGCCCTTTGCAGCAACTCCTGCTGGTACATCAACATTCTCCCATACCCAATCAACCATAGGCTGGAAATAGGATACAGAAAGTGGATCATTCTTCACATATGGAAGAGTAACGGTCACACTTGGATTGTACACCCAACCACCTTCAATCAATTGGAATTGCTTTGTTTCTTCTGTTGTATAATTTTCTAGTACCCATACACCATTAGTATAGACATATTCTGTAGACAAAATTGCATTGTCTCCACCATAATATAAGTATGCACAAACTTGTGAGTCTCCTTCTTGAGCATATGGTAAATGCATACGCAAATAAGCAGGCAAGTAGTCTTGAGGCAACATAGAACTACTAAAATTGCCATAGCTGTTACCCATTTCCTCAAAGTCAGATTTTGAAGGACACACTGCATCTACAGCAACCCACTCGCTACCATTATACATATATATTGCATGAGCTGTATCTGTTGCTACGGTTGCACGTGTTAATACACGATTATTGACTACTGAAGCAGAAGAAGCTTCCACTATTGAAGTTACTAGAGTATATATATATTGACTACCACTATTAGTACCAATAGCAAATCCTGTTAATGTTACAGTCTTACCATCTAGCGCTGTAGCTGCAGTAGCAATAGCATCAGTCGGTTTACGAATTGAACCAATAGCCGTAGCACCATCAATAGCAATATTATAAAAATCACCACTTTTAGATAACACTCCAGTATATTGAACAAATTTCGTACTTACAGCAGCTACATAAGCATCTGAAGCAGCACCATCTAAAACTTCTGGATTTGGCAATGAGAATGTTGCAGTTCCAACTTTTTCAACCACTACTTGTACTGGATCTACAGCAGTGAATTCTATAATGCCAAAATAATCTTTAACTGGACCAGCTACAGTAGCGACATCACCCGCGCCCACTGTTGGGACAGCCCCTGTATAAACTAAGATATATCCAGTAGCATCTTGCAATATAAAGGAGTTAGCATTCACAGCTAACACTGTTCCCTTACAAGAGAATGAATTAGTACCATTTGCATCTGCACCTGCAATAGCTGTTGATACAGAATCATAAGTCACACCAGTATCACCACCTGTGTCACCACCAGTATCTCCACCTGTGTCACCACCAGTTTCAACAGCAGGATCTTCGTCAACAACACTGTAAGACACCATCACATAATCACCTTCTACTGCATCAGGTTTAGCTGTAGCAAGAATAGTAGGGATAGCATCTTTTGCGGATTTAGATGGAGTAAAAAACGTATATCCACTACCATCTGTCCAAACTGTTGCATAATCATCAGCAGTCAATTTATATTCCGATGATTGATTGATAGCTAAAACAACTGGATTGGTATCCCCCATTGCATTGTATGTAACACGAACTACACTACCTTTATCAGCTGTTGGATATTTATCAGCCAAATAAAAAGGCACATAATTTTCAGCTTTCAATTCAGAAGTAAAAGCCATAGTCGTTTTCAATGCTGCCAATGCATCTGATTGGTCATTGGCCGTCGCATAACTTTTTCCTAAAGAAGTTATAGATGTATAATCATCGGCCGTTAATGTATAATCTAGATTTTTGACATCGGTAATAGTCGTCATATCATCTAGACCATCAAAGTATTTATCGTTGTAATCACAACCTGCCAACAAAGATGAAGACAGCAGTGCTACACTAAGAAAAGTTTTATTTAGTTTCATATCTTGCTTATTTAGTCTTTGGTCTAACTTAGAATTGTACCTTTAGTTTTACAGAAGCAGTACGACCGAATCCATAATAGACACGGTAAGCTGTCTTCCAGTCATGATCAGATCCATCATAAGCATCAGCAATATACTCTTGGTTGAAAATATTTGTGATGTTACCAGTAATTGTACTACGTAAATCGCCTATTTTGAAAGTATAGTTTGCAAAGCCATCAAATGTCCAAGCACTTGGGATACGCCAAGGTTGTTCATAAGTTTTTTCCCCATTAACAATAATATCATTAGAAGAGACTTCGAAATCAGCATAGTTACGTCCTTCAAAATTACAATCAATACCTAAATTAAAATCTCGATTGACCTTAAACTTAGCTCCAAGAGCAGCAGTTGTTTGTGCAGATCCACCAACCTTAATATCTTTCATGCGTAATGTCATCTTAGCATGATCTGGAGCTAAAATTCCAGAAGCAACTTCTCCTGCTGCATTTTTAATTGGTTGACCAGCTGAGTTATAGAAGTAACCTGTTGGATCATCTGTCCATCTCCAGTCACCCACAGAAAGCATACCTGTGATATTTAACCATTTTGTTGGCTTAGCAATAAAATCAAGTTCGATTCCTTCGTGCGTTGCATTTACACCAGTCATATTCAAAGTTGCACGGTCACCATCTTGCAAATCAATAGATCGAGCCATTGTTTTATTCTTCCAATCTGTGTGATATACATTTACGTGTGCATCAAAAAATCTGCTCTTATATCCATAACCAAGTTCAAGTGAGAAGATTTCTTCGTTTACTGCATCTTTATTGACCATATTGCTTGATGTAGATGACAGGAACACCCCACCTGAGAAGAATGGTGCACGACTGATATAACCAACATTTGCAAAGACATTATGATGTGCGTCAATATTATAATTGGCTCCACCTTTCAATGTCCAACCAGTTTTATTAACTTTATCAGATTCAGCATGCGCCTTGTCATAGTAAAAACGATCATAACGCCACTGCGATGTTTCATTGATCGAACCAGCTAAGAAAGTATTCAATTTATCCAATGAATACTCCACTTGCCCAAACACACCACCTTGAAGGATATGACTATCATAATCACGATATACAATATCACCCACGGTAAGCTTTTCATTTACCCAAGTTGGATCATTTGCTTTATAATTATTTGCAGCATCTACGCGACTACGATAATAATTATCAACATAATAATCACCATCATACAAGTCAACAATCTTATTAGTATGTGTACCTATATAATAACGAGCATCTACACCAACATAGTATTCGATATTGTCAGTAGGTTTTTGAGTAAATGTAGACAAAAGACCATACCACTTGTGATTATTTTTGGAATCTGTCATTACCATTTGCGAACCACTGTCACTAGTAGCATTCACTTCTTGAATTTCATCGTAAGCAAAAGTGCCATCATCCTTACGGAACTGAGTATTTAAAATCCCATTATTTGAACCATACCAAGCACCAGAATAGGCTGATGTATTCTTACCTGAATAACCACCACCATCGCCTATAGATAAATAAAGGCTAGTAGACCATGATGTGTTCACGTCAATATCCCATACGTGATTAATTGAGAATTGTGGCTTGTGGTAATGGTTAAAGCTACTGCTACGACGTTGTCCATTCTTATCATAACCAAAAGTAGGATTATATCGGTACTCATTACCATCACCCATATATTTTTTTACTTCTTGCCATCCTTCAATAGTCAAACCATCATAATTACTACGTTGGTAATGCTCTTGCTTTGCTCCAAACCCAGTGAATGAAATTTGATGACTATCTCCGATGCGCTTAGTAATATTCAAGAAGTAGTTATAATCTACAAAGTCTGTACCTTGAATATAACCATCTCCCCAGACTTTAGCCCCCATGGCTGTAACAGCCCAACCGTTCTCGTTCAAACCTGTTGAAACCGAAAAGCCAATACGTTGGTATCCATCGTTGCCCATACCATATTCTACTTGACCACCACGCTTGCTGTCAGCAGCACTTGTAATCATATTCATAGTACCACCTACAGATGGCGAAGACACTTTTGAGGCACCAATACCACGTTGTGTTTGCACTGTACGAGATACAGAGCTAAGCACAGTCCAGTTACTCCAATACACACCTCCCCATTCCATATCGTTCATAGGGATACCATTGACCATCACAGCCACATTGGCACTTTGGAAACCGCGCATATTAATTTTAGAATCTCCATAACCTCCAGCACCTTTAGTAACATATACACCTGGTGTAGATTTCAATATTTCAGGGAATTCTTGAGTTCCTAATTTTTCCTCGATCAACACAGGATCAATTGTCGATACTGCAACTGGTGTTTTACGTGCCACTGCGACTTGTGAAGTAATGGTCACATCAGCCAAGGCAATAGCATCGGCCTTCAATTTAATCACACCTAAATTTACGCTCCCAGTGCGAGTAATCTTGCGCACCTCGTCTTTATAACCTACATACTTGATTAAAATACTTTTTTCACGATCTACACTTAGTGTGAAGTATCCATCATAATCAGTCACAGTTCCAGTTGAGGTTCCTTGTACCATGACAGCTACACCGATAAGCGGCTCATTCGTCTCGTCATCTACAACTTGTCCTCGAACTTTTGTTACTTGTGCCATAACATTTGTCGTCAACGCGACGACCAACATGGCTAGAAACAACAATCGTCTCTTCATCATGAATAAAATTTGTTTAGTTAATTCTTAGGTCTAATTATTAATAAGTTAAGCCAGTATAGTCTAGTTTAAATGAAAAATAAGGGCTCTCTCAATAACGACTATTCCTATGTACAATACACTGCACAAAGATATATAAAAAAATTAGCACTACATATTACATTACTGTTACATTTTAGGTATTATCGAACAACAATACGAATGTTGTAAAATATTTTTCCTTAAAAAAACGCCAAAAACAAAAAGATTGCCCTATATATCATACAATATACAAGACAATCTTCATGTAAAAGACACATAGTGTAAGGATCTTTTAATCTTGTGTCAACTTACGATAACGCATTCGTTTGGGCTCCTCATTCCCTAAACGTTTAATTTTATGTGCTTCGTACTCTGAATAGCTTCCTTCATAGTAGAACACCTCGCTGTTACCTTCAAAAGCAAGAATGTGCGTACATATACGATCTAGAAACCAACGATCGTGACTAATCACAACAGCACAACCCGCAAAATCCTCCAAACCTTCCTCAAGGGCACGCAACGTATTGACATCAATATCATTAGTAGGTTCATCAAGAAGCAAAACGTTGCCCTCTTCTTTAAGCGCCATTGCTAGGTGTAAACGATTTCGCTCACCACCAGAAAGCACACCCGCCTTTTTTTCTTGATCACCTCCACTAAAATTGAAACGGCTTAAATAAGCACGAGCATTAATATCTCGATTCCCCATACGAATAAGATCATTTCCACCTGATATAATTTCATAGATACTTTTATCTGGGTCAATGTCCTTATGTTGCTGATCTACGTATGATACTTTAACTGTCTCACCGATATCAAAAGTACCTGCATCTGCTTGTTCTAACCCCATAATCATACGGAAAAGTGTTGTTTTACCAGCACCATTAGGACCGATAACACCTACAATACCATTTGGTGGGAGGGTGAAATTTAAATCATCAAACAATAATTTTTCACCATAAGCTTTTTTCACATGCTGTGCATCAATAACCTTATTACCCAAACGTGGTCCATTAGGAATAAAGATTTCAAGTTTTTCTTGTTTTTCTTTTATATCCTCGTTCATAAGTTTATCGTAGCTATTCAAACGAGCCTTTCCCTTAGCTTGACGAGCTTTAGGAGCCATACGTACCCATTCCAATTCACGTTCTAATGTCTTACGACGCTTGCTCACAGTCTTTTCTTCCATCTCCATACGCTTGGTCTTTTGCTCCAACCAAGAAGTATAATTACCTTTCCATGGAATACCTTCACCTCGATCAAGTTCAAGAATCCAACCAGCCACGTGATCCAAAAAGTAACGATCATGCGTCACAGCAATCACTGTTCCTTCATATTGCTGCAAATGTTGTTCTAACCAATCAATAGATTCAGCGTCTAAGTGATTGGTAGGTTCGTCAAGTAGCAACACATCTGTTTTTTTTAGTAACAAGCGACATAAAGCCACCCGTCGACGCTCACCACCTGACAAGAATGCAACTTTTTGATCTTCTGGCGGACAACGTAAGGCATCCATAGCACGTTCTAGCTTACTATCGATATTCCACGCATCAGTCGCATCAATAATATCTTGTAATGCTGCTTGTCGGTCAAATAAAGCTTGCATTTTATCTGCATCTTCGTAATACTCAGGGAGACCAAATTTTTGATTGATTTCCTCGTATTCATTCAAAGTATCTACAACAGACTGCACACCTTCCATTACGACTTCTTTTACAGTCTTGTTTTCATCCAAGTGTGGTTCTTGTTCTAAGTACCCCACTGAATATCCTTGAGAGGATACAACTTCACCTTGGTATTCTTTTTCAATGCCTGCAATAATTTTCATTAATGTTGACTTACCAGATCCATTTAATCCAATAATACCAATTTTTGCCCCATAAAAGAATGAAAGGTAAATATTATTCAATACTTTCTTATTTTGTTGGAAGGCCTTACTAACACCAACCATTGAAAAAATGATTTTCTTATCGTCGCTCATATATATTTTAAATATTAGGAGTTATTTTCTAGTAAAATATTGTTGTATTTCCGTCACTAGATTACTTACTTGTGGAATAACTGGATGAATATCATCACATAGAATAATCTTATCAACTAGCTCACGACGAGCATCGTCGTCCATTTGTTTATTCATACGTACTTCAACTTGCTCGCGTGTCACACTATCTCTCATCATCGCACGTTGAAGACGTAATTCTTTTGGAGCATCGACAAGAATGACTAAATCTACAAGAGTATTAAATCCAGATTCAAAAAGAATTGCTGATTCGATAGCCACAATAGGAAGACCTAATTGGTATTGGATATTTACCCATTGAATAAAATCTTGGGCTAAAGCTCCATGAACAATCTTATTGACTGCTAAAACTCGTGCATTATCCGCAAACATCCATTTAGCCAAGCGAGCCTTATCAAGTTCGCCTTGTACATAAAGATCTTCATCTAATAAATTACACAACTGTTCTCGCAAAGACACTTGAACATTCATTAATCTTTTAGCTTCTGTATCGGCATCATATACAGGTATATTTTTCATACAAAAAAGACGACTGACAACGCTCTTACCACTACCAATACCTCCAGTGATACCTACTACTATGATATGATCACTCAACATATTTTTTTTCATAGACATAATCTACTTCTGAAGGAAAGACATCAACTATCTGAAGATCTTTTGGATAAGAAAACACTTGAACTGGATACCTAGTTTCTAGACTATCTCTCATTAACGAATGATAATCTGCTCCAAGAACAAAGTCATCAGATTTAACTCTTTTTGCTGTTGCGACACTCATTTTACAAGCCACTTGTACTGTTCCTGGAAAAGAGCGCAAACATAAATCCAAAGGAAAATTTATACCTTGCAATTCAACATCGTAAGTTTTTCGAATATACATTTCAACAGGAAAGGTAGCTTGCACTGTATGTTGCAACAATTTAACTTGTCTACTCTTAGATAAACGGATGGTAAATGTAGTCGTATCTCGCAAATTATTGATCGTAGTAAACTGTGTATAGATAGTTTTAAGTGAATCAGCAATATCAGCAGGTGCAACCACCTCAACAGAGTCTGGACTTAATATTGTATCGGTCACTTGATACATCTTATCTGCACTCACCTTACCTCTAAATTTAACTGCAACTCTTGTTCTTAGTCCTGATGAATATTGATATTGCAAAATTTGTGGATGATACTGCTGAATTTCAGATGAAGACGAAACATGACTTTGAATATGTTTCTCAACGACATCTGAAGAATATGTAAATGTACCAGTTGTCTGCAGCAAAGAAGCATAATGAAATCGTATTGTATCAGGATGATCTTCCCATCTGTAATTAAGCAACCTATACTTCTTATCTGTTAAAGTAACCCGTAATGTTTTTGGCAGAGAATCTACAATATAAACCTCTTCAGGCACGCCTTCTAACACAACAGGAAAAGTAAAAGTAGCTTCACCAGACTGATTAAAAGTTTGCAAAAGCCAATACATCATGGCTAAAAACACAAAAAACAGGTAACGCAAGATTTCCTGTACCCATTTAGTAGAGAAAAACCTGCGTCCCTGTATCCAATATTTTTTTATATCTCTAGGTTCCAACCACATCCACATGGTGACCAAGATTATTTAGACTGTAAAGCCTGTGCAGAAGCAAATACTGAATTCTTATCAATCTTTACATTTACTTTATCAGCTATTGTAACAACAAGGTGATCATCATGAATTTCTTTCACAATGCCATGAATACCTCCTGCTGTCATCACTGGGCTACCCACCTCTAGCGATTTACGAAAGTTATTGATTTCTTTTTGTTTTTGATTTTGTGGGCGAAAAATAAAGAAGTACATAATAGCAAACATAGCAACAAGCATGATTATGCTTCCATATTTTTGCATAAAACCTCCTTCAACAGCTTCACCAGCTACCTGCATAAATGTCAATAAAGTTGTCATTGTTTATTTGTTTTATAGTTATCTTTTTTGTAACACTTTCTCATCCATTAAACGTAAACTGATATTATCCAATGTACCATTGATAAAGCCAGGACTATTACGTGTTGAATATATTTTAGACAATTCGACAGCTTCATTTATAGTCACACTAAAAGGCACATCAACAAAGGCAAAAAACTCTGCAATTGCTGTTTGCATAATAACTACATCCATCAAAGCTAAACGTTCAAGACTCCAATTACTTAATTGATCTTGTATTAGATGGCGATAATACTCTTCGTTTAGAATTGTCTTATGAAATAGCTTAAGTGCAAAATCTTTATCAGTAGGATTAGAAAACTCAGGGAGTAAATCCGCCTCTTCCCCTTTTTCTTCTTCTAAACGCTTAATAGTCTTCAAGACGAAAGTATCTACTATCTCTTTATCATCATTCCAATAAAGACTCATTTCCTCAAGCACTTCATCAATAGCTTCATTATTAGAAACTATTGTCTTGTAAATTTTTCTCCAAAACTCTCTATCTAACTGAAAGCTAGGATCTTTTGCAGCTACATACTCTCCATATGTCTGAGTAGACAATATTTGACTATGCAATTTCTTTATAATACCCGCCTGTCCTTTCCAAGTCCTATTTTGATTTTCTTTGTACTGTAGAAGCTGTTTATTTGCCCCCAATTGCACCGCAAAGCGGTTTGTCGCTAGTTTTGACTCTGGGTTAAGCTTTTGTTCATACTCAGTAATTTCTACAATAAGCAGCAAAAGATACTGGTACAAATCATACGCTTTAGAGAGGCTGAAGAGCAACTCTTTCTCCGCCGAGTCTAGATTCTTTCCGTTTTGATAGAAGGCATACACTAGCTGTATAACCTTTGCACGGATAATAGCTCTATTAATCATATGGTCATCCTTTTGAATATTCAGGGACAAAAGTAATGAAATAAGTAGAGACCAAAAAAGATTTCCTCAAAATAATTTTTATCTAATAAAATTAATTATAAAATTCTTTATGCAATTATATGGCCCCACGACAACGAAGGTGTTGTATAAAACCAACAAATCGTAGCAACACCTCTGACCTCAGTCTCTTCCTTCACATATTTAGCTAAAATATATATGAAAATTCACTTAGACGCAAAAAGAGGAGTATATCAAGTCATCTTGATAAACTCCTCTCTTTTTTCACAAAGGATATAAGATCCGCACTGGGCTGGATGGAACTCCTGAAAAACAGGATTTGAGCGCCCTCAAACTTTGTAATCCGCTCATTCTAAGAATCACGGCCCGCCATCGTAAGAGTAAGCTTACTCGGTTTAATTGTATAAATGTAGAATTCCCCAATCTTAACCAGCGCGGTTTAGCTTACATGACAAATATACACAGGATGTTTTAAACCTCCAAATATATCTATACTTTTAACATAATCCATCGGTAACCGACAGAGTATTACTTAATCTTTGCTACAATAGCTTTGAATGCTTCTGGGTGATTCACTGCTAGGTCTGCAAGCACCTTACGGTTAATTTCAATACCATTTTTGTGCAATGCTCCCATCAAACGAGAATATGACATACCCTCTAGACGAGCTGCAGCATTGATACGTTGAATCCAAAGAGCACGAAATGTACGCTTTTTATTCTTACGATCACGATAAGCATAAGTCAAACCTTTTTCCCAGGTATTCTTCGCTACTGTCCACACGTTCTTACGTGCACCAAAATAACCTTTGGTAAGTTTAAGAATCTTCTTTCTACGAGCTCTTGAAGCTACATGATTTACTGATCTTGGCATAGTTTAATTTTTTCTTTAGAGTTAATACTGCTTTCAAATAAGCTCACGCCTACTTCATGCAAAGAAGTTCTTTAATTTGATTTACATCTACCGCACTAACTGTACCAGTAGAAGCCAAAATACGTTTTCTCTTCTTCGATTTTTTAGTCAAAATATGACTATGGAAAGCATGCTTTCTCTTCAGTTTACCGGTTCCGGTGAGCGTAAAGCGCTTCTTTGAACCGGAGTTCGTCTTCATCTTTGGCATCTTAATTACTTTTAAAATGATTACTATTAATAAAGGTGTGTACGCACTAAGCCTGAGCGTACCGCACTCTTTTCTTTTTTATTCAACAGTTGACACTGGTTGACATTCAGAATCTTCTTGTTGTTTTCTAATTTTCTCTTCACGTCGAGTCTTTGCAACATGTTCTATATCAACTTTTTTCTTTGCCTCAACCTTTTTCTTTGGGGATAGATATATAAACATTCTCTTCCCTTCCAACTTCGGCATTTGATCAACCTTAGCCAAGTCTTCCAAATCATTTGCAAAACGCAGCAACAACAACTCTCCTTGCTCCTTAAAGAGGATACTACGACCTTTGAAAAACACATAGGCCTTCACTTTGTCACCTGCATTCAAAAATTCTTGTGCATGCTTCAACTTAAACTGGTAGTCATGATCATCCGTCTGTGGTCCAAAACGAATTTCTTTCACATTCACCTTAACTTGTTTCTGCTTTTGCTCCTTTTGACGTTTCTTCTGTTGATAAAGAAATTTCGAATAATCGATAATCTTACATACAGGAGGATTTGCATTAGGAGAGATCTCCACAAGGTCTAAACCAGCATCGCGTGCCTCACGCAAAGCTGAACGTGTATCCATGACACTTGGCTCACGGTCTTCAAACACAACACGAACCTCACGAACACGAATCTGTTCGTTTGTTCTATACAGGTCTTTTGGTTGTTCACGTCGCAACGGACGTTTACCTCTACTATTATTAAAATCTGCCAATTAACTCTTGTAATTTATGGGTTATCAATTATTTCTATAAATGCGGGTGCAAAGTTACCATTTATTTATCATACTACGAACTTCTTCAGCAACCTTTTCACCGAATGCAGTAACTTTTAACACTCCCTGATCTCCTTCACCTTGTTTACGTACGGCTACTTCACCATTTTCGGCTTCTTTTTCACCAACTATAAGCATGTAAGGAATATGTTTCATTTCATTGTCACGAATCTTACGACCAATTTTTTCATTTCTATCATCAACAATAGCACGTACTTCGTATTTCGCATCTAATTCACGAGCTACTTCGTGTGCATAATCATTATACTTCTCAGAAATAGGTAAAATAGCCACTTGATCAGGTGTAAGCCATAATGGGAACTTACCCATAGTATGCTCAATAAGCACAGCTATAAAACGTTCCATGGATCCAAAAGGCGCACGGTGAATCATCACTGGGCGATGCTTCTCATTATCTGTCCCAGTATATTCCAAATTAAAACGCTCTGGTAAATTGTAATCGACTTGAATAGTTCCAAGTTGCCAACGGCGTCCTAATGCATCCTTCACCATAAAGTCAAGTTTTGGACCATAGAAAGCAGCCTCACCAGTTTCTACACGAGCATTTAAACCTTTTTCTTTACATGCTTCTACAATAGCACGTTCAGCTTTTTCCCAATTTTCATCACTTCCAATATACTTCTCACGATTTTCAGGATCACGAAGAGAAATCTGTGCTTCGAAATTTGCGAAATCAAGTGCATTGAAAATAATAAATATAATGTCCATTACTGCCAAGAACTCATCTTTAACTTGATCAGGGGTACAAAAAATATGCGCATCATCTTGAGTAAAGCTACGTACACGTGTTAAACCATGCAACTCTCCACTTTGTTCATAACGATACACTGTACCAAACTCAGCCATACGTATAGGGAGATCTTTATATGAGCGTGGTTTAATAGCATACATTTCACAGTGATGAGGACAATTCATCGGCTTCAACAAATACTCCTCATCTTCTTCTGGAGTATGAATAGGCTGAAATGAGTCCTTACCATATTTTGCATAGTGTCCAGAAGTCACATATAATTCCTTATTACCAATATGTGGAGACATAACTTGATCATAACCAAAACGTTTTTGGATACGTTTCAAAAAGTCTTCCAACCGAAGGCGCAAAGCTGTACCTTTTGGCAACCACAATGGCAACCCCTTACCAACTCGTTCAGAGAAGGCAAACAATTCTAGCTCTTTACCGATTTTACGATGATCACGTTTTTTGGCTTCTTCCATTAAAATTAGATACTCATCAAGCATCTTTTTCTTAGGAAAAGAAACGCCATAAATACGAGTCAACATTTTACGGTTCTCTTGGCCTCTCCAATAAGCTCCCGCTACACTAGTCAATTTAATAGCTTTAATAGGAGATGTAGATGGTAAATGTGGCCCCTTACAGAGATCAGTAAAGTTACCTTGTGTATACGTAGTAATCTGACCATCTTCCAATTCCTCTATAAGTTCACACTTATACGTTTCACCTCTGTCTCCAAAAAGTTTTAGTGCGTCTGCCTTTGAAATGTTTTCCCTCTTAAGTTCTGATTTCAGAGAAGCAAGTTCTAACATTTTATTTTCAATTTTAGCTAAATCAGCCTCTTTGATAATCGCATCTCCAGGATCAACATCATAATAAAATCCTTGTTCAACAGCTGGACCTATTCCAAATTGTACACCAGGATACAATTCCTGAAGTGCTTCTGCTAACAAGTGTGCACTAGTATGCCAAAATGCATGCTTACCTTCATCATCCTCCCATTTGTACAACTTTACACTGGCATCGCAGTCAATAGGGCGAGAAATATCCCACACCTCATCATTCACACTACATGCCAAAACATCTTTAGCTAAGCGTGAGCTAATACTTTTAGCAATATCAAGCCCAGATACGCCAGCTTCATACTCACGTTCTGAACCATCAGGAAATGTAATCTTGATCATATCTAGTTATATTTAATTTTTTCTTTTAGTTTCTATCTACATAAAGTGACCTAAACCTTTATCACATAAGTTGATTTGGGCTACAAACTTACACTTTATTCAGCAATTACACAAATTGATTGGCATATAAATACATGGTATATAAAAACATATTATTTATCATCTTCTCCAGGCTGTGCATAACGCTTTATAATATTATATGCAGAAACCACTCCATGTTGTCCTGCCAAAGAAAGATCTTGTACTCCAGCCTGTGTTTCACCTAAGAATATATGCGTCAATCCCCTATTAAAATATGCCACACCAAGTCGTGGTTCCAAACGTATGGCTTCATTATAATTAATCATCGCAGCTTTGAAGTCTTTTAATTTAGCTTGCAGATTAGCCATATTGTAATAAGAATAAGCAAAATTAGGAGCAATTGCCATCACTTGCTTAAGATCTTTCATAACTAATTCATAATCTACGGCAGTTTGTTGCCTTTGAATACGTAAAGCCTGTTCAGTTTCACCATCCACACGTGCAAGAGCCAATTTCGATTCCAATTGCTTCATGCGAACAACAGCGCGTGTAAAGTACACTAAATACAACGAACTATCACATGCCACCGCTTTATCTAGGTCATTCAAGGCCTCATCAAAGTCTTGCACAACATAAAAATCTAAAGCACGAATAAAATAAGCCATCGCATTCTTTGGAGCTTCCACTATACGAGTAGAATGTGTATTAATCAAATCAAAATGCTTTTTCACTTGCTCTGCACTCAAAGCTTTCTCTTGATTTGTGAGATGTAATAAAACTGGCAAGGCACGAGACCTATTCATATCATCAAGCTCTTTATCAAAATGCACATCATTGCGCACCTCACTGTCCTTCTCATAATAAGTCAAGACAAAACTTGGTTCTAACTGAATCTGAACATTTTTATTTTGTACACGACCCCGTACGCTGCTTTCGTATTTACGAGTATTACTTTCTTCATCTGCAATCATTAACTTACGATAATTAGCAATATCTCTGTTGGAGCGTTTACGAGTTTTATCACTACGATTTTCAGCAGTGTCATGACTAGCGTCCTTAACCGTGGTCGTTTTCTTCCTAACCCCAGATTTACTTTGTTGAGAAACCTGATAACTATCCAAGTTTAATCGAAGCAAAGTATCTTCATCTTTAGCTGCTAGTTTATTCAACCCCAATTTTCTATACGCTTGTGCTCTAAAGTGGTAGCCAGCTTTAAATTTTGGATACTTTAAGATCACTTGAGTATAATCATCAACAGCTCCCCTATAATTGCCAATATCATTACGCAATTGCCCTCGATTAAAAGTAGCCATCATTTCACTTGGATCAACTTTTAAGACGAAATCAAAATCTTCTATAGCACGATTCGTATCCCCAACATGAGCACGTAACAAACCACGATTATAATGGGCTATAAAACTATAAGGAGCTATTGATAAAGCCAAATCATAATCACTCATAGCTCCACGAAAGTTATCTTGATGATAACGCGCTAACGCTCGATTGACTAAATATTGTTCATTTTGGTTATCCAAATGAGTTGCTTGTGTAAAATCTTCTTCTGCCTTGATAAATTTATTCTGCTGTAGATAAAGGCGTCCACGTGCGCCATAAGCCATTGGCTCAAATGGAGATAATTCCAAAGCACGATTATAATCAATATAAGCCTGTGCTGTATCCTTAACTTGTAAATCAACATCTCCTCGAAATAAATAAGCGAGAGCATATTTGGGACGTACTGTCAATAAACGTTTCAAAGCACCATAAGCCAAGTCAAATTGTTTATTTTCCAAATAACACAAAGCTATATTACGCCATGCTCCCACATTTTCAGGAGCCATTTCAAGCACTTTTTTATAATCATCAATTCCACCATGAATATCATGCTGACGTATACGAGCCAAACCACGTACCTGATATGCATCTACAAAAAAAGGATTACGCCGAAGCACCGAATCACAATCTTGTTCAGCCCCCGTAAAATCCTCTAGATTTAATTTAGCAAGACTACGATAAAAGTAAGGTTGATACAAGTAAGGCTTGGCACCAATTACCTGATTAAAATACTGAATAGACAGCACATAATCCTCATAATAAAGTGCATGCCGAGCAATCATCATCACACGCTCTGTGTTAATCTGTGCGCATAGCGAAAGTGGGAACATCAACAGCCCCCACAATAATGCTTTTCTATACCAACACCTATACTTCATAGACATATTACTTATGCAATACACTTGCTCCTTTTACTGAGAATTTCATCAAGACTCATTAACGACGCCCACGTATCGGCTTAACTTTATAATGTGTACGTACTTTACCTTTAGCCATTTGCGCCAGTTTATTTTTAATCATAGTTTTACGTAAAGGCGCAATACGGTCCACAAACAATACTCCCTCAAGATGATCAAGTTCATGTTGCATACATCTCGCCGCGAAACCTTCAACAATTTCTTCGTGTTCTTCAAAATTTACATCTTGATAAGAAATTCGAATCTTTGTTGGACGCTGTACACTCTCACTAATGCCTGGCAAACTCAAACAGCCTTCTTCCATCACATCTTGATCCTCTTCATAGAATTCTTCAATATAAGGATTTATCAAGACCTTACGATAATCTTTAAAGCGTTCATCATCTTCTGCTAAAGGAGTTAAATCAATCACAACAAGACGGATAGACAGTCCAATCTGAGGTGCTGCTAAACCAACGCCATCTGACTTGTCCATTGTGATAAACATATCATCAATCAACTGTTGTAATTCGGGATAATCAGGAGCAATCTCCTCAGCCACCTCACGAAGCACAGGTTGACCGTATGTATAAATTGGTAATATCATATTTGATTGTTAGAAATTATTTCATAAAATCAGGTATAGGTGGTAATCCTCCACCCTCCTGCATCTTTTGTTCATCGAGATAACTTTGTAAAATGATTGCAGCACTAACTTCATCAACCAGTTCCTTATTTTGTCTTGCTTTCTTTTTTAGACCTGCTTCACGAATAGCACGCTGAGCCAAAACTGAAGTAAATCTCTCATCAACATATACGACTGGAATATTGGGGATAGCCTGTTCCAGCTTATGGACAAATGGACGAATGCGACGCATATTATCAGACTCTTCTCCATTCATTTGTCTAGGTAATCCCATGACGAACTGCTCAACCTCCTCTTTTTCTACGTATTTTTTTAGGAAGTCAAGCAATTCATGAGTAGAAACTGTCATCAAACCGTTAGCCACAATCTGAAGATTATCCGTAACAGCTATCCCTGTGCGTTTCTGTCCGTAATCAATAGCTAAAATTCGAGCCATGCATTTTTAGTAAACTCGATAAAGCAACCAACTTCCTTGGAAGTCTTTGTTATCAGAAAATTTTTGCTTAAAAGCATCACGCGCAGCAGCTGCTTCGTCATATGTATCGTATGAACAAAGTACCACACGATAAGTTGCTTTCGCTGCATTAAATGCCAAGGTAGGATTATATCCTTTATCTTTTAAGGATACGACCAAATTTTGGGCGTTGTTTTTGACTCCAAAACTACCAACTACCACGCTATAAGCTTTCACATCATCACCATGTACAACAGATATCTTTTCTTGACGTACAGCAGCCGAAGGAGCCGTAGTTGATGCTGGAGTTGAAACAGGAGCTGTAGCCGTAGAAGTCACCTCTACCGCTTGTTCTTTTTGGTTCTCTTGCGCTTGAAGATACGCTTTTTTATAAGCACTTTCTTGAGTCTTACAACTTGTCATTGCTAATACAAGACAAACCACTAAACCAATTGAGCTAAATTTTTTCATAATTTTCTCTTTTAAGAATTCATTACTATCTCCTGCAAAGTTAGCGAATTTATCGAAATCTCCCACACATCTATAAAAAAAGTGGATAGTCCACTGAAAAGTTACACATAATTTTGGAGAATACGTCAACATTTCTTATATTTGAATGTCTAACCCCGTAAATAAATTGCTTATGAAATCAATTAAAACACTTTTTACTTTTGTAGTTGGAGCAGCGGCAGGTGCGGCTGTGGCTCTTGTATTGGCACCTGAAACAGGTAAAGACACTCGTAAACGTATCAAAACAGTAAGCGATGAAGCAATTGAAAAAATAAAAGATACACTTCGAAAACATGGCATAGACTTGCCAGACGAAGCGGCTGAAGATATTGCTGAAAACATAGCTGCAGATATAGCCAGTACAGACACTTATGGTTCTGAATAATTACGATTTTACCTATGCCAATTTTTGACACCCAAAAACGAGATTTTGAAGAGCTTTTAGCTCAGCTAAAGCATTATTTATCTCTACAAAAAGAGCTTACGCTTGTTCAGCTAACAGAAAAACTTACAAAATTATTAGCTGCAAGCGTATGGCTTCTTTTATGCTTCATGTTTGCTAGCATGATTACATTTTACTTAATGAACGCATTAGCCCATGCCCTAGGTGATCATTTACACAATTTAGCCTATGGATATTTAATTGTTGCGGGCATTTTATGTATAAGTCTTTTTATAGCTTATATTCAACGACATAGGTGGATTACCAATCCAATCTTACGTTATATCTGTCACCTTATTCTTCCAGAAAAATCCGTTGCAGATAAAGTTTCAAAAAAGTCTGACGTTTAAAAAAACACCTATGGAATTTCAAAATTTAAAAGAGCTAGAGAAACATCAAATGCACTTATCCCATCGTGTATTACAGCAGCAAAATGAACTACAAACAACTCAACGTAAACTACTGTCTCCCATAAAAGAATATCAAAAACGTCAACTTACAATGAAACTACACTTAAACCAATTGATGTATACAGCTCAAGCATCTCTTGCAGGTTTCAAAGTGTATAAAATGGTACGCAATTTTATTGACGAAATTAGGGAGAATAAAAAAAACAAGAAACAAAATAATCAACAAAACACTTCCCAATCCAATCATACAAATAAAAAACAGCCACATTTATTAGAAACTATTTTAACTGCACTAGTTCAACTGACTGAAAAAAGGCAGTAGATGTTTCAATGTTGAAATATAAAAAATGCCAGGTAATCACTTATGTATTATCTGGTATTTTTTTATACATCTATTGGTTTTTAGTAAATTTATAATTACATTTGTTCGTCACTTTTAGCCTCGAAACTAAAAATGCACTTACAAACTAAAATTATAAACTATCTTTAAATTATTTTTTATGGAAAAACCTATGAGTTTTGTGGATGCAATCAAAACATGTATCACAAAAAAATACGCAAATTTTACAGACAGAGCTAGACGATCAGAATTTTGGTATTTTGCATAATTCAATTTTCTGCTTTCGTTAGTCGTTGGTATATTATTTAGACACGGAACCGGACAAACCATGCAAAGTTTAGTTTCACTTGCTTTATTAATTCCCAATATTGCCGTATCTATTCGTCGCCTACACGACACAGGTCGATCTGGCTGGCATTTGCTCTGGTGCTTACTACCTGTTGTAGGATGGATCGTCTTGATTGTATTCTATGTAGAAAATAGTCAACCAGGTAGCAATGAATGGGGAAATAATCCTAAGCTTATAGAAATTCCTCAACCTGAAGAAGACACAGAAGAATAGTTATTATAACGACAAATAAAAAAGCGTGTATCAAATCTCATAAGAGACAAGATACACGCTTTAATTTTAACTTGAATATCGTTTCACCTACTTAGATTGCTCTAGTTGAAGAGTTTTAGTAGGTTGATCACATACTTCAGTAGGGCCAAAATATTGGATAGGACCTGGATATACATAGCTAGTAGTCTTAGCCCACTCTTCACGATTTGCAGCAAAAGTTTGGAATGGTTTATCCTCTAGCTTTACAAGTGCTTTTTGAATAACTGGCTTCATTTCACCGTGACGACGTTCCATATTCATCATCATAGTGATAGGCACACCACCCGCAATCCATTCTGCAGCTGGAGCTGTTGTATTACGTACAGAAGACATATAACCAGTCTTGCCATTAACAATCAAAGCAGAGGCTGTATAACCCAATGCATAGCAATAGTCAGCATCATAGTTTGATGGAGCCGCGCAACGACCTTCATAACCAAAGAAGTGGTGTTGAGCAGCAAATTTACCTACATATTTACCTTCTTCAGCCCATTGAGCTAGTTTAGTGCCCACCATTTCAGAAAGCAATTTTTCTGTTTCAATCAATGATACTTGCACGTTACCATGTGGGTCACGATCAAGAGTCAACTGACGAGCTACACCTTCTGGAAGGCTAGCATATACAGCAGCATTTTCTTCTGACAAGTGAGAAATAATATACTCACGTTGGTGAGACTTCTTCACGTGAGAAAAATCTTCCGCGTTATGAGCCAAGAAATCGTTTAGTTCAGCAATAAGACGCTTCATTGCTGGGATAAATTCGATAAGACCTTCTGGAATAAGCACAGTACCAAAGTTATTACCTGCTGCAGCACGATCAGCAACAATCTGAGCAACATAAGTAACAACATCATCAAGAGACATATCTTTAGCTTCTACCTCTTCAGAGATGATTGCAATATTTGGCTGCGTTTGCAATGCGCATTCAAGACCGATATGAGATGCAGAACGACCCATCAACTTGATAAAGTGCCAGTATTTCTTAGCAGAGTTACAATCACGTTGAATATTACCGATAACTTCACTATACACTTTACATGCAGTATCAAATCCGAAAGATGTCTCAATCATTTCGTTCTTCAAGTCACCATCGATAGTTTTTGGACAACCTACCACTTGAACACCAGCATTTTGTGCTGCATAATACTCAGCAAGCACACAAGCATTTGTATTAGAATCATCACCACCGATAATAACCAATGCCTTAATACCTAGTTCTTTCAAGATTTCAAGACCTTTATCAAATTGTTCAGGAGTTTCTAGCTTAGTACGGCCTGATCCAATAATATCAAACCCACCAGTATTGCGATATTCGTCAATGATTTCTGGTGTCAATTCCATATACTTGTGATCCACAAGACCACCAGGGCCAAGAAGGAAACCAAACACACGGCTATCTTTATTCATCTTCTTGATACCGTCGAAAATACCAGATATTACATTGTGACCACCAGGGGCTTGACCACCTGAAAGAATAACACCGACATTAATTGCTGGCATTTCTGTAGCCTTATCAGCCTCAACAAACTTAAGGACTGGCATACCGTAAGTATTTGGGAAAAGCTTTTGGATAGCTTCTTGGTCAGCTACAGACTGAGTAGCTGCGCCTTCCTCTATTTTCACTGCGCTCAATAGCGCCTTTGGCAATTTGGGCTGGTACGCAGCCCGTGCGATTGAAAGTGCACTTTTAGTCATCTTGATATGTATTTTAAATGAAAATGTTCGTTTTACCTTACGCCCGCAAATTTCGCCTTTTTTTCTTAGATATAAAAGAAAACTTGGGTATAATTTAAAACGAGTCAGTTTGTTTTAAAACTTATTAGTCCTGATTTCGTTTCAAACTATACACTTCGTAAGATCCACAAATTGGATAAGATTCTTCAGTTTCATCGTGTGAAACATATATCAAAGTGTGTCTAGGTTGGCTAGTAAAATGGCGTATATATTCACTCACCAAAGCCCGATTAGCTTGATCTAACCCATGATGAGGTTCATCTAAAATAAGCAGTTCTGGATTTTTCACAAAAGCCCGAGCCAATAAGACCATACGTTGCTCTCCACTAGAGAGCTTTGTAAACAACCTTTTACGCAAATGCACTATCTCCAATCTTTCCATTATAATCTGAGCTTGTAACAATTGTCCAGCATCAGCCGCACGATATAACCCCATCCTATCATGCAACCCTGAAGCCACAATTTCAATAGCTGCAACTGGTTTATTATAAGCTCTATGTAATTCAGGAGAAAAATACCCTATCTTTTGTTTGATATCCCAAATACTTTCACCACTACCACGCTTTACACCAAATAAGTCCATATCGACTGAGTATCCTTGAGGATTATCCGCACACACCAAGCTAATTAGTGTAGATTTTCCGCTTCCATTAGGTCCTTTAAGCACACAATGTATTCCACGTTTAACCACCCAATTCAAGCCATCCAATATTGTAAATTTTCCGTAACGTATGGTAACATCACGCATAGACACTACAACTTCATCATTATTTTGAAATTTTTCGTCTGAACATACAGGAAAGGGAATCTGATTATTTATTTTTCTATTCCCAAGATAAATCTGCTCCAACACTTTTTCTTGCAGATTCAGCTTATACTCATCTAAAGGCCAACAAGCTACAAATGCTCTATCTTTAACTTCAGCAACATGTGTTATACAACTCGGAAAATCTTCCCATCTACTCCCCAAGACAATAAGCTGTGTATGCCCTTCTTGTGTTATAAGAGTCAACAAATGATCCATATGTTGTCTAGTCTCCTCATCTAGCCCAATAAAAGGATTGTCTAACACCAATAAACGTGGTTTATTACTAAGCACCTGTTTGAGATGATACAAACGCAATTCACCACAACTCAACGCTACAATAGGCTTACCATTGACTAGCTCAAGATGCTCCACATCTGTACTATGCCACCGCTGCTGATGATAATAACTTTTATCAGCTCCACCATACCCATCACGATAACACAAAGTAGCTACCTGCTTATAACCAGGTACAACTTCTCCTTTTTCGTTATACCATGTGATCCTTCCCTTCTGTAACGCATGAACTCCAAGAATTAACTGTATCAAATTAGATTTTCCAGATGCATTTGGTCCATATATAGCAATTTGCTGACCTGGATAAATAGCCCAAGTCAAAGGATTAGTTAATTGCACGTCAGCATAAAGCGCCCATGCAGATTGAATGTCAACCAAAGGATACAAATTCATCTTAAAGATCTTTATTTATCAGCAAGCTCAATAACTTCTAAGTCTTTTATATCTTTTCCATCGATCACAAAACGCATCAACGTACGCACTTTGTGAAACCCCTGTTGTCCAGCAGCACCTGGATTGAGATGCATTAGACGCAGTGTTTTATCATATTTAACCTTCAAAATATGACTATGTCCACTGATGAACAAATCAGGAGGAGATATAAACAAGCTACTACGCACACTACTATCGTATTGACCTGGGTATCCACCAATATGCTTTAAAACGACATCTACCTGCTCAATCATAAAACGATTAATTTCAGGATATCGTGCACGAATCTCATGGCCATCACAATTACCAAACACAGCCCTAAAAGGCTTAAAAGCTTCTAATTTGTTGGCCACTTCTATGGAACCAATATCGCCAACGTGCCATATTTCGTCACAATTTTTGAAATAGTACAAGTATTTGTCATCCCACCAAGCGTGGGTGTCAGAAAGGAGTCCAATCTTTTTCATGAAGACAAAGATAAAAAGAAAACACCAATAACAAAAAAAATCACTGGCCTTGAAGTCTATTTCATCAAGACAAGTGACACACATATAAATCATATACAAAAAAAAGAAGAGCTAGTAAACAAACATTCACTAACTCTTACATCTTCTCTCTGTGTCGGGGTACCAGGATTCGAACCTGGGACCCCCTGCTCCCAAAGCAGGTGCGCTAACCGGACTGCGCTACACCCCGTTTTGCATTTAGAAAAAAACAAACTAATCCCTTTTCGTCGGGGTACCAGGATTCGAACCTGGGACCCCCTGCTCCCAAAGCAGGTGCGCTAACCGGACTGCGCTACACCCCGAAAGGATTTTTAGTTGCTTTATTTCTCAAAAGCGATGCAAAGATACAGCTTTATTTCAAACCGCCAAAAGATTCTGATATTTTTTTGTGATATTTTTTTGCATCACCAACAAGTTATTCCTTCATCATCAGGAAACAACTCTTCCTTTTTAAATATAGGATTTTTTATCCCTCGTCGTCTTTTCTCTTGATAATCAGTCAATAATGCAAAAGCCTTTGGAGAAAGCTGAATAATTGCGACCAAATTGCACGCCGTCATCAACGCAATCATCACATCAACTAGATTCCAAGCCAATTCCAAACTCATACAAGCTCCCAACAAAACCATCATTCCTACAAACAAACGATAAGCAAGCATAACCCGAGGTGAATGAGTAATAAAACGTACGTTAGCCTCCCCGTAATAATAATTAGCTAAAACACTACTATAGGCAAACAAGAAGATAGCAATCATTACAAAATAACCACCAAATGAACCAATCTCATTAGATAGTGCCACTTGCGTCAATTGAATACCATTATATGTGCCATCTAAAGAAGCTCCACTACACAATATGATAAAAGCAGTACATGAACAAATAACCAGTGTATCTGTAAAAACACCCAAAGCCTGTACAAGTCCCTGTTTTACTGGATGAGTAACGTCTGCTGTTGCCGCAGCATTGGGAGCCGATCCTTCTCCTGCTTCATTACTAAAGATACCACGCTTAATCCCATTCATCAAAGCAGCACCAATGCCACCACCTAACGCTTGTTCCCACCCAAAAGCACTACGAAAAATCATTGAAAAGACCGACGGAAGCTCTGTTATATTCCACGCAACCACAACAATGGACAACAACAAGTAGCCAAGTGCCATAAAGGGCACAATCAAACTACTAACCTTAGCAACTCTATGAATACCTCCAAAAATAATAACCAAAGTCATCACAAGAAGAACACAACCAGTAATTACAGGTGGTATATGCATACTTTTCTCAAATGCAGCTGCAATAGTATTACTTTGTACCGAGTTATTAACAAACCCGAAGCCTACTGTTATCAACACAGCGAAAAGTACTCCCATCCATCGACGGCCTAATCCATACATCATATAATACGCTGGACCACCGACAAAAGAATAGCGTCCTCGTACTTTATACAACTGTGCCAATGTAGATTCTACAAAAGACGTTGCTGCTCCAAATAAAGCAATAATCCACATCCAAAACACAGCGCCAGGACCACCCAAAACAATAGCCGTGGCCACACCAGCTAAATTTCCAGTACCTACTCGAGCCGCGAGTGATACTGCAAACGCTTCAAAAGAAGAAATATGCTTTTCTTCTGCACTAGACGAATCGAGAAGGAGACGCCCCATCTCTTTAATCTCCTTTAGTTGTACAAACTTAGCACGTATCGTAAAATAAAAAGCACAGCCAAGTAAGCATACAATTAATATATATATCCATAGAAAATCACTAAGAGATTGCACGAGATCGTTAAACGTCATAATCATTTGCTTGTTAAGGTTTATATTCTTTGATTTTTAAGTCACAAATATACCACAAATTCTTTCCAATTCAATGCTACATGTGTTTATTTATATCATAATGACAAAATGTTTTCTTGTGTACCCAACAACTTTACAATCTCGACTTACTCAATATTTCATAAGATAACGACAAGTGTTGACAAGGTCTGATCAACATGATTATCAACTAGCCACATAGTAGAGACATACCATAAAACCTTCACCAACAAGAAAGATTAAATAATATTTTACTATGACATCGTCTATAAGTTTATTATCTTTGCACAAGTATGGTATATTCACCTAGACACCAAACATCTTCCTAGGTATTTCTAACGATTAACATTGTAACCAAATATTTACTCCATATGAAAGGTATAGTATTAGCTGGTGGTAGTGGCACACGTCTCTACCCAATCACCAAAGGAGTCAGCAAACAATTGCTTCCAATTTATGACAAGCCCATGATTTATTATCCAGTATCCGTATTGATGTTGGCTGGAATTCGAGATATTCTCATCATCTCGACACCTCACGATTTACCTGGATTTAAACGACTTATGGGAGATGGATCACAATTTGGTATACATCTTGAGTATGCCGAACAACCAAGTCCTGATGGTTTAGCACAAGCTTTTATCATCGGTGAAGATTTTATCGGCAATGACTCTGTATGTCTGGTCCTAGGAGACAACATCTTTTATGGACAAAGCTTTACACACATGCTACAAGAAGCTGTACGCAACGTGAACGAAGAAAATAATGCGACAGTATTCGGATACTATGTAAGTGATCCAGAACGTTATGGCGTAGCCGAGTTCGACGAATCTGGTAAATGCTTATCAATAGAAGAAAAACCAGCCAATCCAAAATCAAATTACGCAGTTGTAGGGCTATATTTTTACCCCAATAGTGTAGTAGACGTGGCCAAAAAAATCAAGCCATCTCCTCGTGGCGAACTTGAAATTACCACTGTCAACCAATATTATTTAGATCAAGAAAAGCTCATGGTTCAAAAATTAGGTCGCGGATTTGCTTGGTTAGATACGGGGACTCACGACTCTTTGAGTGAAGCATCCACTTTTATAGAGGTTATAGAAAAACGTCAAGGATTGAAAATAGCTTGTTTAGAACAAATAGCTCTTGAACAGAACTGGATTAGTGTAGAAACACTTGTAAAAGTCGCTCAACCTATGAGTAAAAATCAGTATGGACAATACCTTTTAAACCTTGCCGAAAAAACAGAAAAAAATAAATTATAAGCAATTATGAATATCATCAAGACAGCCATTGAAGGGGTCGTTATATTAGAGCCAAAAGTTTTTGAAGATGCTCGTGGATATTTTTTTGAATCATTTTCAGACCGTCAATTCAAGGCACAAGTATTAGACACCACATTTGTACAAGACAATGAAAGTAAATCCAGCTACGGTGTAGTTCGGGGACTTCACTTTCAAACTGGAGAAGCAGCTCAAAGCAAACTTGTAAGATGTGTCGTAGGAAAAGTACTAGACGTTGCCGTTGATATTCGTCCACACTCTGCTACTTTTGGGCAATATGTATCCTGCGAACTATCAGCAGAAAACAAACGACAAATGTTTATCCCAAAAGGATTAGCTCATGGATTTGCCGTACTTAGTGAAGAAGCGATTTTTGCCTATAAATGCGATAATTTCTATTCTCCCGCAAATGAATGTGCTATATTATGGAACGATCCTAATATCAATATTGACTGGAAAATACCAGCAGACAAAGTTCAACTATCAGAAAAGGATGCTCAAAATTTATCACTCAAAGAATATATGACCTCTATTAAGTAAGAGTTGTCACACAAACATAAAGAAACCTGTAGGTGGCTTACGCTACTACAGGTTTCTTTTCTATATCAATGTTTTCATCCATTTAGGCCTACCCTTTAATCAAATCACTTGGCCCAAATCGAATCAATATTGTACATTATTCGATATCATCTCCATCCCAAAACAAGGGAACATCCATAAAATCATCTAAGTGTCGACGCTCTTTTTTAGTAGGACGTCCAGAGCCACGTTGTCTATCAATAAATCCAGCAATTCTATTCATCTCCAACAATTCATATTGTTCTGGAGAAGTTACATTTACCATCATTTCTGAAACCAGCTTCGCTCCCACTCTATTCTCAATAGCTTGTAACACTCGAAACGAATAATTTATTGGTGCCTTTTTAACAGAAACCGTATCACCCGCTTTCACGGTTCGTGATGGTTTCACAGAACTATTATTAATAGTGACTTGCCCCTTTTTACAAGCTTCGGCAGCTTGTGAACGAGTTTTAAACAAACGCACAGCCCAAAGCCATTTGTCGACACGAGCAACTCGATTATCGTTTGTATCTATCTCTTTCATTCCGTTGTCAAATACTTGTCTTATTTGGTTTCTCCAAAAATACCACTACCTACTCGCACTATAGTACTCCCTTGTTCCACAGCAATAGGAAAATCATGCGTCATCCCCATTGACAACTCACAAAATGATGGTCTTTCTGAAAAATAAGTTTCCTTCACCTTATCATACGTTGCTTTCAAAGCTTCAAAGTCAGCAAGAATACGCAAGCGCTCATCAGTATTACTAGCCATACCCATAATGCCACAAATGCGTACAAATGGCATACTTTTCCATTCGCCCTCTTCTAGCATTTCTACAAGAGACTCTGGTGTAAAGCCAAATTTACTATCTTCTTGCGCCACATGTACTTCAAGTAAACAATCAATAGTGCGTCCGACCGTCTGTCCTTGTTTATTAATCTCCTGCATCAAGCGCATACTATCTACTGCATGAATCATCTTAACATAAGACGCAATATATTTGACCTTATTACGTTGAAGATGACCAATAAAATGCCACTCAATATCTTCATGAGTGACTTCTGCATGCTTTAACTCAAGTTCCTGTACCCTACTTTCACCAAACAAACGCTGACCAGCATCATAAGCAGCTTCAATATCCTCACATGTGTGATATTTACTTACCGCCAACAACCGTGTAGCAAGAGGCAACTGATTCTTGATTTGAGCTATTCGCCCAGCAATTTCTTCTTTACGCTCTGCAGGTATCATTATTCAGCATCTTCAATAGGTGATTCTTGTGAAGCAGTTGCGTGTTCACCAGCTTCTGCATACAAGTTTTCATACACATCCATCAATGGAGTCTCTGTAACAGCCCCAATAGCATAATCGGCAAGTGTATTTTTCATACCTTCATCTAGGCGGCGCACAGCATCATGTAGGTCAGACGCTTGTACCAACATTTGAGAAGCTGTTTTCTTTTCATTACCACTCTTTTCATCCAAAGTGATAAAAATCACCTTGCATTTAAAAAAGCGATCAGCACTTTCCTCAGCAGTCAAAAACAGCTCAGCATACTTAGCACGCTTAATATCAGCAATCACAAACTCTCCTTGAGATACAAATGGCAACATCTCTTCCGTGATGCGTGCCTCAGCATCTGTAAAATTCTCTGCGCTTACCAAATAAGGCTCAGTTACTCGTTTGGGAGAACCATTTTCCATCATCTTCTCATAGCGCACTTTGCACTCAAACCATGATTGCATCATAAGATTATTTATTTTTCTTGTTATTATAGTATGTAATGACATTTGTCTTTGTAACCAACAACTCTAAATCAAGGTTAGTTCAAAGCGTCTTGCAAAGATACACAATCCACATGACCCAAGCAAACATTCACTACACATTCAAGGTACGGTACAAAAACTTCATACACACTGACATTAACATGCCACAGTATATGAAGTTTATATTTTATCTATCTATAAAAAGGGGAAATACATCAAAACGAGGCACCTAGCCACGATCTTCATGCATTCACAGATTATTCAGCAAAGGAAAAACTTTACTTCATCCATTCTTTTAACTCATCAGGAGTCAAATTTTTGGCGACAATCACGCCTTTTTCATCGATCAGATAATTTGTAAATCCACGACACAGCTGATACTTCTTATATATCGGATTACTACTTCCTTGTATCGCCAACATACTTTCTTCGCAGTTTACTTTATCCATACGCAATGTCTGCTGATATACTGAACGACTTGAGTCGAACGAAACAGACACCATCTGGATTGGAGCTTTCTGATGACTATTTGTTTGCCACAACTGCGCATTTGCAACACGTGATTGTGCATCATAACTAGCCCAAAAGCTTACTAACACCAAAGAACCTCGATAGGCCTTCAAATTTTTACTTTCTGTAGTCTGAATATTAAAATCGGGCGCTACATCTCCCACACAAAGTCCAGTCACAGGACGATCTTTCGAAACAAATGATGTTAAGGTAATTATCAGTATAACTACTATTATCCATTGTACATTTTTCATGTAACGGCATTTTCGTTACGACTGTTCTGGCTCGGTCCTCACCGTGATTTCTAGCCAAAACTTTACAATCTCTAGCATGCTACATGCAGGCTTATAACTACTGTCTTTCACCTACTTGCAATACGACATACCGCATTGGAAATCGTTGCAAAGTTGAGCTTTTTCTACGAAACAGCCAAATAAAACTAAAAAAATCTACTCTAAGCTTGCAATATGAGGACATAAAATAGTACCTTTGCGAGGTATTGATTACCATTTATTTATCGGTGTTTAACTCCACGAAAACGCGTGTAAATCAGCGGTATTTTTCTAGCATAATTTGATTTTTGTCAATATGGAAAACAAAGAAATTATTCTCGTCCGTATCACAGGAGAAGACAAACCAGGGCTCACTGCTTCCATTACCGAAGTACTAGCCAAATATGATGCCAATATCCTAGACATAGGACAGGCCGATATTCACAACACACTTTCATTAGGTATTTTATTTATTGCTGAAGAGCAATATTCAGGGTATATCATGAAGGAACTTCTTTTCAGAGCATCTGATTTGGAAGTAGGTATACGCTTCAAACCAATATCCGTTGAAGAGTATGAGAAATGGGTAAGTGCAGAAGGCAAAAATCGTTATATATTAACATTGTTAGGGCGACAAATCAATGCCAAACAAATCACTGCAGTTACAAGTATCCTTGCAGAACAAGGTATGAATATTGATGCCATCAGACGTCAGACAGGGCGCCCCCCACTCAACCCCAATGATCCACAACATCGTCGTGCATGTGTGGAATTGTCAGTAAGAGGCACACCACTCAATAAAGATAGTATGCATGCACAATTGATGCAACTATCTTCTCAATTAGAGATGGATTTTTCTCTGCAGGTTGATAATATGTACCGCCGAACGCGTCGCTTAATCTGTTTCGATATGGATTCGACTTTAATTGAGACCGAAGTGATTGATGAACTTGCCATGCGCGCAGGTGTTGGAGATCAAGTCAAAGCCATTACCGAAAGTGCTATGCGTGGTGAAATAGACTTTAAAGAGAGTTTCAAACAAAGAATCGGGCTATTGAAAGGTTTAGATGAATCTGTTTTGGAGGACGTTGCAGAAAACCTGCCTATTACTGAAGGAGTAGAACGCCTAATGTCTGTATTGAAACATCACGGATATAAAATCGCTTTGCTATCTGGTGGATTCACTTACTTCGGTCAACACCTTCAAAAACGCTTCGGAATAGATTATGTGTACGCCAACGAACTAGAGATTGTAGATGGTAAATTAACAGGCAACTATCTAGGCGAAATTGTAGACGGCAAACGTAAAGCCGAGTTACTACGACTAATCGCTCAAGTAGAGAAAGTCAACATAGCCCAAACCATCGCAGTTGGGGATGGAGCAAATGACTTGATGATGATTAAAGAGGCTGGTTTAGGTATTGCTTACCACGCCAAACCTAAAGTACGCGAAAATGCCAAACAATCCATCAATAATATGGGGCTAGATGGAGTACTCTATTTCTTGGGCTTCCAAGATACATACATGCGAGGTTGTTAAAGCCTACATTATAATACAATAATCCCCTCAAGTATCTTTACGTGATATACTTGAGGGGATTACTATTTTATATAGATATATCTTACTCTTCTTCCAAGTTCTCTTGATGTAATATGAACGTTGTAGCACCGCAAGTAACAATAGCTCCGTCATCTAAACGGATACGATCTTTCGGTCCCAACAAATCATTATTCAAGAAAGTCCCCGTAAGCGATGGTGCATCACGCAAAGTAAAAACAGGCACGCCTTGTTTATTACGTTTGATCTGAATCATACAATGACGTCTATCCATTGACATATCGCCAGATTCGATAGGCACATTGATTTCTGTACCTTTACATCGACGCCCAATAATATTTTCGCCTATATACAATGGCAATTCTTGACGATAGCCAAATACATTTTCTATGACAACAATATGTCCACAAGGCTCCACAGATCCTCCTTGATAGTCCTCTTCAAGTTGCTTACCTTCCTGATCTTTCCTCTGTATTTGTTTCTTTTTTTCCCCTAAACGCACACTGAACTGCTTTCCACAGTGTTCACACATAAACACTAATGATTGACCAGCACTATATTTGGTTTCATCAAAGGCTAGCCATTCGTCACATTTAGGACATCTCAATCTTTTCATCTATTCTATTTTCTTACACGTAGCATCCATGTCGATGCACATTGCGCTATTTTTCTAATATCTTCTAGTGCCATTTTTGCATCATTTGAAGTACGGTAACAACCAGCTGACACACGGTATTTGCCATCCATCTCTAAAACCATCAAATCAGTAAGACCTAGTTTCTTCAAACGGAGTAGCTCTCCATCAGCTGCAGCTGATGAAGTCACACTAGACACAATGAGATGATATCCTATACGACTATTTACCTTTGTAGGTGCTACAGGAGTCGAAGTTTCTACCAAAGAAGGAGCCTCAACCTTGTTCTCCTCTTGTGTTATAGACTCTTTACTGACTTGTTTAACACTAACCGATTGACTAGTCACAGGTACCTCTATTGGCACAGTTGATTTAGCAGCATGGTCAGCAGACGTCACAGATGCCTCTGGAGCAATTTGAGCAAACAACTCAGTCGGAAGCATTTCTGCATAATTCTGCTTACTAATATATGTATTTTCTACTGGTTTACTTAAGATAAAAAATGCAGCCACAGCTGCTGCTGATACAGCAGTTATACGTATCGCACGTGCCACAGCAGGATGCATACGTACTCCACGTTTTGCAGGAATAGGCATAGCAACTTTTTTGGCCGACTCACCAGATAGCGACGATGCTACAGCAGGTGCAGCCACACGTACACGATGCGCTTCCTCTTCTAAAGTCGCCACAAGAGGCATAGCAAACACATCTAAACCGTATAACGTAGGTGAAGTAATACGTTCATCATATGGCACAAATAAATAGCTTTGCTGCATTGTAAAACGTAACTCACCCACATTGGGCAATACCAATTGTCCAGTACTATGTAATGTATAAATAGCTTCTTTTACTTGCTGACGAATTTTTGCAGTGGCTTCACGAAAATCCAAGTCATAAGCAGTCATATACGACTGAGCCAGTAGCCCATCGTTCAATCTCAACTGCACATTAAAGGCAATTTCACGAGTAGGAGGCACAAAAACGCCTTCCTTCTCATCAAATTTTGCAGGCACATAATGAGCCACAAATCCTCCAAGGCTAGGCACAATAACACAATCATTTTCAAGCAAAAGATGTGCTACATGGTTGGCTAATTCATTATTCATCATAATCGCTACGTTTTATGCTTTTGATGCTGAGGTTGGAGAATGATCTCTACTAGCATCCGTTGTATTATCTGAACGACGACGTGTATCTGGACGACGACGTTTGTTGTAATGAGATCTCTCCCCATTAGGCTTCTGACCTTTTGAAGTCTGACCTCCATTTTTTTGTTCTCCCGACTGATTTCTACTAGGCTTTTGTCCACCTCTTTGTGCAGATCTCGGTTTGCGAGTACGTCCTCTTCTCAATGGCTTAGGATCATAAGCGGGTGCTTCCCCCAAGCTTTCTGGAACATCTGTTTTATCAATAACTTTATCTAGGAAATCCTCAATAGCTTTAAACTTAGTCTGGTCGGCTTCACTAATCAATGTGATCGCCTTTCCATCACGTTTGGCCCGAGCTGTACGTCCAATGCGGTGTACATAATCTTCGCTATCATGAGGTACATCATAATTAACAACTAAACTAATATCGTCAATATCAATACCTCGAGAGATAATATCTGTTCCAACTAATATTTGTGTTTTGCCAGCTTTAAAGGCAAGCATAACTTCTTCACGATGTGCTTGATCCAAATCTGAGTGCATTTCTGCCACATTCAGTTTCAATCGACGCATAGCCTTGGTAATTTCTTTTACCTTCAACTTGGAAGAAGCAAAAACGATCACCTTCTCAGGTTTATCATTCAATAAGATATGCTGCAAGATAGGCAATTTTTGACTTTCATAGCACACATAAGCTCGTTGATCGATCTTGTCGGCAGGACGAGACACGGCTAATTTGATCTCAACAGGATCTCGCATAATATTCTTGGCCAACGACTGTATCTTCTGAGGCATGGTAGCAGAAAATAAAATGGTCTGACATGTGTCAGGTAACTTTTCAGCAATGGCTTGAATATCGTCTACAAAACCCATATCCAGCATGCGGTCAGCCTCATCTAGTACAAAATAAGAGACTTTAGACAAATCGACATACCCTAGTTTCATATGACTGAGTAGCCTACCAGGCGTAGCAATCACCATATCAGCCCCCATAGACAGGCTACGTTGTTGTTGCGCAAATTGCGGTCCGTCCCCTCCACCATAGATAGGCACACTTGAAACAGATAGAAAGTAAGAAAAGCCTTCCATTTGTTGATCTATTTGCTGCGCCAATTCTCTCGTTGGAGACATAATCACGCAGTTGATAGCATCTTCTGGATGATTTCCTTTGGACAAATTACTGATAACTGGCAGCAAAAAAGCAGCGGTTTTTCCAGTTCCTGTTTGGGCTACAGCAATAAGATCTCGACCTTCTAAGATAACTGGTATCGCTTCTGCTTGCACCGGAGTACACTCATCGAAACGCATGGCATCCAATGCATCGAGTACACTCGCCTCTAATGGTAATTCTGTAAACTTCATCTATTTTTCCTCAAAAATGACTGATGGGTTGTAGCAAAATGCTCTACCAACACACAGCTAGCCAAGAGCACATATTTATTCATATGCCCACAAAGGTAGCAATAAAAAACGGATGTTTCAAAAGAAAACACTATCTTTGTGCGACGATGCTGCTTAAACAAAGGGCTTAAGCACGCATAATGGATCGAAAACTCCTAATCAGAAACAGAAATGAACCAGAAACGTATCAGTCTCACCCAACATGCCATGCATTATGGCACCAGCATGGGTATATTTTGGATTATCAGCTTTGCTATTTTTGTAGCTGCTTGTTATACTCCTTCTTTATTTACTTTATTTGTTATCACATTATTGTGTGTACCTGTATTGGCTTGGTGGATGGCACGCGATTTTAGAGATAAAACAATGGGTGGATATATTCACTGGATACATGCCTGGAGCTTTACAACATTTATTTTCTTATTTGCAGGTCTACTAGCGGGTGTGGCGCACTACATCTTTTTTGCCTTTATAGATCATGGCATGATTATGGAACATGGTCTAGCCTACTACACAGCTGCCTTACAAGATGTGCAACAAGGTACAGGGCATTTCGGCTCTACTTTTGCTGCTCCAGAAGTTGCTGATCAAAAAGAGCAGGTCATCGCCATGTTAAAGCAAGTCATTGATATGTTGAAAAAATTACAAGACATCAATGCAATCAATCTTGCAATCAATATTTTCACAAGCAATATCTTCTATGGTAGTATCATCAGCCTTGTGATTGCTCTGATTGTACAAAGAAAGCCGAAGAACTGGCAAACTCAAACTCCTTTTAAGTAGAAAGCAATGACTGCAAAAGAAATATATCCTATCGAGGTTTCCATAGTAGTTCCTCTACTCAATGAGGAGGAGTCGATCAAAGAATTGCAAGCATGGATAGATCGTGTGATGGGTGCAAATGAATTGACTTATGAGACACTCTTCATCGACGACGGTAGTCGTGATGATTCTTGGAGTGTTATCGAAAGTCTACAACAAGCATATCCACAAGTACATGGTATCAAGTTTCGCCGTAACTATGGCAAGTCTGCGGCCCTACATTGTGGATTTGGAGCGGCACAAGGACGCGTAGTCATTACGATGGATGCAGACCTGCAAGACAGTCCCGACGAAATTCCCCATCTCTATAAAATGATTGCCGAAGAGAAGTACGACTTAGTATCTGGTTGGAAAAAGAAACGTTATGATCCACTCAATAAAACAATCCCCACAAAGTTGTTCAACGCAACTGCTCGTTGGGTGAGTGGCATACATAATCTACATGATTTCAACTGCGGATTGAAGGCTTACCGCCATGAGGTTGTCAAAGATATTGAGGTGTATGCAGAAATGCACCGATATATCCCCTACTTGGCCAAAGCAGCAGGATATGAACGTATCGGGGAACATATCGTGCAACATCAGGCACGTAAATACGGCACCACTAAATTTGGATTGAGTCGTTTCTTTAATGGCTACTTGGACTTACTTTCGTTATGGTTCACCACCAAATTTGGCAAGAAACCTATGCACATCTTTGGACTATTGGGTTCACTCATGTTTTTTGTGGGTCTAGTATCATTGATCGTTGTCGGTGCAAGTAAGCTGTACAACATGACCCATGGATTGCCTTATAGACTTGTTACAGAATCGCCCTATTTCTATATCGCACTCACAGCGATGATTCTAGGTACACAGCTCTTTTTGGCTGGGTTCTTGGGCGAACTGATTACCCGCAGTGCATCAGACAGAAATGTATATAACATCGAAAAGAAAATATAATGAAGAAACTTTGGTTTTTATGGACTCCTCTCGCTTGTGTCTTCTGTGGCATGCTTGGACTAGTCATTCAGAGTTGTAATGAAGAGACGTGTCTTCGCAATGACCGTGGATATATAGGAATCAGTTGCCATAATAATGACGGGGGCACAGACGTTGCTCTTAACGAATTGACCGTAACAGCCTTCGATACTGATTCGGTATTAATCAACCAAGAAAGCAGTGTAAGCAGCTTGTCGCTCCCGGTTGATGAGACAAGAGACAGCACCGTCTATGTATTTAAATATACCTCTACAGATGCCATAATCAGTTACGACACTCTGAGTATATATTATACGCGTACTCCCGTGTATATCAGCATGGAGTGTGGTAAAGCGATCTATTGCAACATTGAAGACGTGAAGTACACAGCACATCAACTGGCTAGAGTAGAGATTGTCAACAAATTAATTAAAGAAACCGATGCACAAAATATCAAACTCTATTACTAAAGTTTTTTGGGTAGTCGTACTATTGTTATTCACAGGATTAGCCGCTTATGCGCAAAATCCTAAAAATAAGCCCAAAGGATTATCTCCCAATCGCCAGCAGCCCCTCCCACAAGGCGAAAAACACTTTATGGAGAAAAAGGATTCCCTGACGACATGGCAAAAATGGACTAAATATGAAGGTGCAGAAGTCACTTTTGATATCTACAGTCCTATGAGCCACTATTTTGGTCGTAATTATATGAACACGCAAGTGGGCCTTAAAGTTAACCTCAACTACCGTTTATATCCAGTTGTCGAATTAGGTATGGGTATGTGTGATGATTCAGAAGAAGGACTACATTACAAAATAGATCGTTCACCTTATATCCGCATTGGGGCCGACTATAACTTACACTGGAAGAAACGCCATGACAGCCACTTGTTTATTGGGGCACGATATGGTTTCTCTAGTTTCAGTTATGATGTATGGAGTGCTCCTTTTACAGATCCTATCTGGGATGGAGAAGTTCCTTTTAGCTACAAGGATATTAAAGCAACTGCACATTGGGCAGAATTTCTAATTGGTGTACAAGCACGCATCGTAGGCCCTATTCTTATGGGATGGGATTTCCGTTATCGCTTACCATTGAGTATATCAGAAGATGAGCATGCCACACCGTATATTATCCCAGGCATGGGAGAAAACAAAAGCAATAACTTTGGTTTTACCTACAATATTATTTATACATTACCATTCTAATCAATAAAAGGATGAAACAGGAACAGAAAAAAATACTACGCTATTCTTTATGGCTTATTGTACTTGTAATAGGTGCAATATATGTGGTTCATACACACAGTATTAAAGCGCCATCAAGTTATCACCACAATGAGGGGATGATATTTGGCACTTTCTACCACATCACTTATCAATATACGGAAGATTTACATCAAGGGATTAGAAACGAGATGAAACGCGTGGATAATTCATTGTCTCCGTTCAACAAACAATCGGTTATCACACATATCAATAATAACGATTCGGTGACTCTCGATTCTTTATTTCTAAAAGTGTTTCATCGCGCACAAACGATTTCTGCAGCTACCGATGGGGCCTTTGATATTACAGTAGCTCCTTTGGTCAACACATGGGGATTTGGATTTAAGTCTGGCAAAGACTTAACAGCCACTCAGATAGACAGCCTACTTCAATACGTGGGGTACAAAAAAATACATCTAACTGCTGATAACCGCATTGAAAAAGCAGATCCTGCTATGATGCTAGACTGCTCGGCGATAGCCAAAGGATATGCTTGTGACGTTGTGGGTGATTACCTACGCCGACAAGGGGTAAAAAACTTCATGGTCGAAATTGGAGGCGAAGTGACTCTTAGCGGAGAACGTCCCAATTCGGGCAATTGGCGTATAGGGGTGGACAAACCTATTGACGATAGCTTACAAGTCAAGAACGAGTTGGAGTTGATACTACAATTATCAAACTGTGGGATGGCTACATCGGGCAATTATCGTAACTTCTATTATAAAAATGGGAAGAAATACGCTCACACAATAGATCCCCGCACTGGATATCCTGTACAGCACAGTGTCTTGTCGGCCACTGTCGTTGCGCCAGATTGTTTAACAGCCGATGCAACAGCTACGGCCTTTATGGTGATGGGATTGGAAAAAGCTAAGGAGTATATCACTAAGCATCCTGAGATCAAAGCGTGCTTAATCTATGCCGATGGGGATAGTAATAATCAGCTGTATATCTCTCCTACATTAAAGAGCGCTGTCGTTAAGTAAACAAAGGACTTATTAAGGTAGGACATAGCCCTCACAATTTAAGGGCAAGAAGTATAAATGTACATATATGCGAGTGTAAATATAGATTTATGCCCCCATACATGTACATTTATATTTTTATAGATGTACATCTATACTTCCGCTTCATCAAGCAAATATTTTTCAACAATATTAAGACTTAATATTCTCAGTTTAAAGAGTAGCTTTTGGGGATAAATTCGTATCTTCGTGTGCGTACAATAACCCCTAACAACATTCAAATTATGAGTATTAAGTTCAAGCCAATTGCGAAAACTTCTGGCATTACCAAAAAGAGATTGTATTACCCTAGTATCGTAAGAACAAAAGGAGATGTGGTTTACACGAACCAAATTGCTCGCGAACTCGCTGAATTATCGTCCATCGATACAGGCTCCGTTTTTTGCGTATTGACCAACCTACCCCTGATTATGCATCACCACTTTGCCAACGGACAAATTGTTAGACTCGCAGGATTGGGTAGTTTTTTTCCAACACTAGATTGCAAAGGTGAAGGAGTCGAATCTCCAGAGTTAGTAAACTCAAAACAGATCAAAAAGGTCAACGTGATGTATAGATCAGAGTACACAAAAAATCATAAGCAGAAACATATTTGTGCTTTAACCAAAGATTTCACTTTCGAAAAATCCAACTTATACCCATGGCCCAAAAAGATACGAAACAACAACAAAATCCATGAAGAATAAACAGAAAATCGGCCTTAGGATGAAGTATCCTAAGGCCGATTTTTAATCATTATATGTTAGTCAAACAATGAATTTCGAGACAAGCTGTACTGTCCACCTCCTGTAAAGACCAAAGCAAGAGCACCAAAGAAATATAGCCCTAACAATTCAACCGCCCATCCTCCAGTTTCATTGAGCGAAATAAATTGATGACTATGTACTAGCCATGCAGCGGCGAAACAATTAAAGGCAAAAATGGCTGATGCCACACGGGTTTTAAATCCGATAATGATGGCTATAGGAGCTAAGACTTCTCCAACAACTACACCGTAAGCCAAAAATTCAGGGAAGCCTTCTTTAAACAAGATTTCTTTTATAAAACCTAGTCCTCCCATAAGCTTAGCAACTCCATGAAGCAGCATCATTATACCCAGAGGAACACGAAGGAGCAATAACCCTAAATCGACATTTCTATCTAAAATATTCCCATTTTTTATTTTTTCCATAACGTTTTCATTTTTCAATTAGTAGTTTAATATATCAAATATATAGTGAAGACTATATGGCGTAAATATAGGTAGTTTATACGAATATTCAAAACTTATCAAATACAAAGTGAGTTGGATATAGTAGATGTATTCATAATGGTATCAACTCCACTGAGTGGTACATTATGTAGCCCCGAGGGGAATCAAACCCCTATCTACGGTACCGGAAACCGCTATTCTATTCGTTGAACTACAGGGCCATTGTGAGTAAGATCAGCCATATAAAACAAAAGTCTCAACAACTGGCGTTATCGAGACTCGCATTGGGTTGGGCTACAAGGATTCGAACCTTGAATGACAGGCCCAGAATCTGTAGTGTTACCATTACACCATAGCCCATACATGGCATCTTTTCTCTAATGCGTGTGCAAAGATAAGCAGTTTTAAAATACAACCCAAATATTTTATTCGTTTTTTCTAAAAAATATATTTACACTTTTCTTTGAAACAATTCCATATTAACTGGTCCTATTTAAGACTTGAATATGGCGAAAGATACAAATATTCTGCTATCTTTGCATCATAATTGTCCTTTCATTAAAGTGCCATTGGCTTTGGCATGACTTTAGCTATTTATCAGGGACAATATATCATTCAAACTTTAAATATGAAGCATAAATTAGTAGATAGTATTATAACTGGAATTCAAGAAAAAAAAGGACGAGGTATCGTTGTATGTGATTTAACAAAAATAGAGGACACTATTTGCCAATTTTTCGTCGTATGCGAAGGCAATTCTCCCAATCAACTACGCGCCCTTGTAGACAGCATCAAAGAAGAAGGACGAAAAACTATGGATGAAAGTCCCATAGCTGTTCAAGGTTTAGAAAATTGTGAATGGGTAGCAATGGATTACGGCGATGTCATGGTACATCTTTTTCTGCCTGAAGCAAGAGACCACTATCAATTAGAAACGATGTGGGCAGATGCAGTCATAAGTGACATTGAAACCATAGATTAAAGTAGCAATTAAAACGAACAACAATGGCAAATAATAATCCATTTGGTAACCAAGAGAACAATCCTGGTAGCCGCAAAACACCAGCTGGACCTAATAAGGTGCCAAGATTTAGCTTAAGCTGGATGTACATTGCAATAGCTGTAGCGGCTTTAGCACTTTTTCTTTTCAATGGACAAGAAGGGGTAACCAAACGTGTAGGATACAGTGAATTCAAAGAATACATCAATAAGGGATATATCAAAGATGTAACGGGCTATGATGACAATACCGTACAAGCAGAAATAAAGACAGAATATATCCCAGAAGTTTTCGAAACAAAAAAACACCAAGGCAAAGCATACATCCTTACAGAAGCTCCATCACGTGAGATGCTAGCTCAATACTTGGATGACGCTCAAAAAAGAGAAGTCTTTACTGGAAGTGTTGACTACGACAAACGACAAGATTATTGGGGACCACTCATGAGTATCGCCTTCCCTATCCTACTTATTGTGTTAATGACATGGTTTATGATGCGTCGTATGGGAGGTAGTTCTAGCGGTGGAGGTGTCGGTGGTGGCATTTTCAACGTGGGCAAATCAAAAGCCAAACTATTTGATAAAAACACTCAAGTCAATATTACCTTCAAGGATGTAGCTGGACTGGCCGAAGCGAAACAAGAGGTTGAAGAAATCGTTGAATTCTTAAAGGCCCCTCAGAAATACACCAATCTAGGTGGTAAGATCCCCAAAGGTGCTCTCCTTGTAGGCCCTCCTGGAACAGGTAAAACTCTTTTGGCAAAGGCTGTCGCTGGAGAAGCAAATGTGCCTTTCTTCTCGTTGGCGGGTAGTGACTTTGTGGAAATGTTTGTGGGTGTGGGTGCTTCACGTGTACGTGACTTATTCAAGCAAGCACAAGAAAAAGCACCTTGTATCATCTTCATTGATGAGATTGATGCAGTAGGTCGTGAACGTGGTAAAAACAACATGACTAACGGAAACGATGAACGCGAGAATACCCTAAACCAACTGCTCACAGAGATGGACGGTTTTGGGAATAATAGTGGTATCATCATCCTTGCTGCAACCAACCGAGTAGAAATCTTAGACAAGGCCTTGCTACGTGCAGGACGTTTCGACCGTCAAATCCATGTGGATCTTCCAGATTTGAACGAACGTAAAGAAGTCTTTGCTGTTCATCTTAAGCCACTCAAACTAGCTGAGGAAGTGGATACTGAATTGTTATGTAGACAAACGCCAGGTTTCTCTGGAGCAGATATCGCTAATGTATGTAACGAAGCTGCACTAATTGCTGCACGCCACGACAAGAAATTAGTTGACATGCAAGATTTTCATGATGCCATTGACCGTATTGTGGGTGGACTAGAAAAGAAAACTAAGATTACAACTGAATCTGAAAGACATTCTATCGCAATTCATGAATCGGGACATGCTTCACTATCTTGGGTATTGGAACATGCCAATCCGTTGATAAAAGTAACGATCGTACCTCGTGGACAAGCTTTAGGTGCTGCATGGTATCTTCCAGAGGAAAGACAAATTACAACTAAAGAACAAATGCTTGATCAGATGTGTGCTACGCTAGGTGGACGTGCAGCTGAAGAAGTATTCTTGGGACGTATCTCATCAGGTGCCATGAATGACTTGGAACGTGTGACTCAACAAGCCTATGGTATGGTAGCTTACTTAGGGATGAGTGAATCACTACCTAACATTAGTTATTACAACAACAATCCAACCAGTTTTACTAAACCATATAGTGAAAAGACTGCTGAATCTATCGACAAAGAGGTGCAACGTATTATTGATGAACAATACCAACGTGCCAAAGACTTGCTTACAAAATACAAAGATAAGCATCATGCTTTGGCGCAATTGCTCATTGATAAAGAAGTAATCCTTGCAGCTGATGTTGAAAATATCTTCGGTAAACGTCCTTGGAAATCACGCTCGGAAGAGATTCTACAACAGGAAGCAAAGAAAAAAGCAGATGAATTGAAGAAAGTCTCAGATTCTGCAACAACTGCATCGGAAGAATCCATTCCAACAGCTCCAACTGAAGCGAATGTGTCTTCGGATCCTAAAGAATAATACTGCCTAAAAAGAACAAGATTGAAAAACATTATTCAAAGAGCCATTACTGGAGGCTTATTTGTTGCCTTTATCATCATAGGGTCATTGTGGAACGAAAACAGTTTTGCATTTGTTTTTGCTCTACTATGTGGATTGACTATACGTGAACTTGCTCAGTTGGTAAACCAACAAAAACGTGTAAATATACCAGTCAACACCCTAACATTTTGGGGAATATATCTTTTCTTAGCTGTGCATTTTTATATGCGTGGAATCAGTTGGGACGAAGATGATAGAAGTGTTGTTTTGTATTTCATCCCTTATGCAGGATTTTTAATGTATGTACTGCTTCGTGAATTGTACAAAAAACAAGAAAATCCTATACATAACTGGGCCTATAATATACTCACACAATTTATGGTAGCATTACCATTTTCATTGCTGAATGTATTGGCTTACTATAAAGGGGAAACTGCAGGTTTTGCACCGTACTACCCAGAAGTTGCACTAGCTGTATTTATCTTTATATGGATAAATGACACAGGTGCATTTTGCATAGGTTCATTGATTGGAAGACACCCATTGTTTCCTCGTGTGAGTCCTAAAAAATCATGGGAGGGAGCTTTCGGTGGAGGGTTATTAACAATCCTTGCTGCCTATCTCTTTTACACAGTGTCTGACATTCAAGAACCGCTATGGAGGTGGATTGGATTAGCAGTAGTTGTAGTACCTGCATCAATCTACGGAGATTTGAACGAATCATTATTGAAACGTCACTTAGGAATCAAAGATTCTGGCAACACGCTTCCTGGGCACGGAGGCCTAATGGACCGAATGGATAGCGCGTTACTAGCGATACCTGCTGCTGCCTTATATATGTTTGTCACTTCACCTGAAGTCATGGAATTGATCAAAGAAGTGGTTAAGCATGTAAGCTGCAACAACTAATTTGTTTTGTACAAACAATATAAACCATGTATTTCAAAGATATTCTTGCACACGAAACATTAAAATCGCAACTCATTCGTGAGTATCATGCGAATCATGTGCCTCACGCACAATTGTTTACTGGAGCAAATGGAGTAGGAAAATTACCGATGGCCATTGCTTATGCAAGATATCTATGCTGTGAAAATCCTGGACCTGATGATGCTTGCGGGCACTGCCCATCTTGTGCAAAATTTGACATCTTGGCGCACCCAGACCTGTACCTTACATTTCCTATTATTAAGGTAAGCACTGGAAGCAAACGCGAAATATGTGATCATTATATGAATGAGTTCAGGGAAGCTGTACTCAACAATCCTTTTCTGGACTTAAAGGAATGGATTGATATAATGAATCAAGGGGCTAAGCAACCTTTAATCACAACCGAAGAGGGACAGGAAATACGATCACATCTGATGTTGTCTGCTAGCGAAGGGAGATACAAAGTATTGATTATGTGGCTACCAGAATTGATGCACACAAACTGTGCAAATGGTATACTAAAAATTTTGGAAGAACCACCTAGAGACACAGTATTACTTTTGGTTACAGATAATGAAGAGCCTATACTTGACACCATTATGAGTCGAGTACAAAAACGTCTTTTCCAACGCTTACCGCAAGACGTGATTGCCCATGTATTGATGCAAGAAGAGCATATGGGGGAAACTATGGCCATGCAAATTGCACATAGAGCCCAAGGCAGCATGGTCGCAGCACATGACTTACTACGTACCGACAATGAACGTGCTGATTTTAGAGAGTACTTTATTCAATTAATGCGTTTGAGTTATGCACGTAAAATAAAGGACATGAAGATGTGGAGCGAAACTCTCTCGAAGTTAACTAGAGATGAACAGATACGCTTCTTTAAGTACGCATCAACAATGGTACGTGAGAATTTTATATACAATTTTGGATTGTCAGAACTAAACTATATGACACCAGAAGAAAATGAATTTAGTAGCCGCTTTGCACGTTTCGTCAATGAGAGAAATATCTATCAACTCATGCATGAAATGGATGAAGCGATTCGACATATTGAGCAAAATGCTAATGCAAAAATTGTATTATTCGACTTTGCATTAAAAATGATTGTTTTGCTCAAACAACCTACATAACACCCAAAAATATGGATCAAGAAAATCAACAATACGATCAGCCCGAACAAACCACTAGCGGATGCGGTGGCTGCCAGAGTGATTGCCAATTAAAGTTTACGCTAAATGATAGAAATAGTACATTTAGTGCAAATGCTGTAGGGCCACAGGACCAACAGCTCAATACATACGACTGGCTTGCTGAAGTTCCAACTAATTACCAAACAACACAAATGGTGGAAGTACAATTTAAAAATACGCGTAAAGGGTATTATAAAAATAGTACAAATCTACCACTTGAAAAGGGAGATATTGTAGCTGTGGAATCTCAACCAGGTCATGATATTGGTCGAATAACTTTAACTGGGCAACTAGTAGAATTGCAACTAAAGAAAGCTAAGCTAAAGCCAGACACTGAAATTAAACGAGTGTATCGAAAAGCCAAACCAGTAGACCTTGAAAAATGGGAACAGGCTAAAGCTAGAGAACACGAAACAATGATACGTTCTAGGGAGATTGCCAAATCACTACAACTTGAAATGAAAATTGGTGATGTAGAATACCAAGGAGATGGCAATAAAGCTATTTTCTACTACATTGCTGATGGACGTGTTGACTTTCGCCAACTCATCAAAGTACTAGCAGAGACTTTTAGGGTACGTATTGAAATGAAGCAAATTGGTGCTCGTCAAGAAGCTGGACGAATTGGTGGTATTGGGCCATGCGGTCGTGAATTATGTTGTGCAACGTGGATGACTAATTTTGTATCTGTATCAACAAATGCAGCTAGAAATCAAGATATATCTCTAAATCCACAAAAACTTGCTGGACAATGTGCTAAATTAAAATGCTGCTTAAATTATGAAGTAGATTGCTATGTAGAAGCTTTAAAACGACTACCCGCTAGACAGGTTCAACTGGAAACACAAGACAGTATATACTATTATTTCAAGGCAGATATTTTATCAGGAACGATCACTTATTCGACGGATAAACAAATCCCTGCAAATTTGGTGAGCATTAGTAACAAGCGTGCTTTTGAAATTATCAAGATGAATAAAGCAGGAGAGAAACCGTTGAGATTGCATGATGATGATTACGTAGAGCCAAGCAAAGAAAATGTGGATTTACTTAGTCAAGATGATTTAACACGTTTTGATCAGCGAATCAATAAAAAACGTCCTCAAAAACGGAGAAAACCTCAAGGAGATAATAAGTCTAGAGATCCACAACAAGAGGGAGGAGAGGTACGTGAAAGAACAGAAAACAGACCAAGACCTAAAAATCAGAATAGAAAACAACAACGAAATTCTGATGGTGCAAAGCCACAAAATAATGGTCAACGTAGGCCTGATTCAAGACCACCTAAAAAGCGTCAAAATAATAACCCCAAAAACGACAAAAAAAATGTGGATAGTAAACCGTCTTCAGCTCCTAAAGCTGAGTAGTTTATTCCTTCTTATAATGATGGCCGGGTGTACAGACAGTGCACTCTGCCATCTTCAATGGTATCCACTCCCTACAAAAAAGAGCGCGTGGACTACACAAGATACATTAATTATAGACTTACCAACAAATCTAACGAAAACGTATCAAACTTGTGCATGGCAAATCGAAGCAACTGGCAATGCGCATTTTGATTATACATATGTAAAATTACAAGTAGGGGTAGTGACAAAAGATACCATCTATTGGCAATTGATCAAGCTAGAAGCTGATAGTGCATCGTGTACAAATAGCAGAAAAGAAAATTTCGACCGTGTATTATGGAAACAAAAAGATGAGTTATCATATATACACACCGACTCGGGGCTAAAAGAGAATGATAGCATTCAGCGTATCATTGTATTACCGATATCAGACACTGAACATATTACCGATATCGGGTTGTGCGTGCAGCATCTATCCTCAAAAAGATAAAAAGTAATAGACTAAATCCCCATAAAGATGACCCACCATAACTAAAGAATGGGAGTGGAATACCAATAACAGGGGTAAGTCCTAACACCATCCCAACATTAATGAAAAGATGGAATAAAAAGATACTAGCAACAGAATAGCCATACACTCGTCCAAATGCAGTAGGCTGTCGTTCGGATAAAAAGATAATCCGCAGTATAAAAATTAAATACAGTAAGAGTACTGCACTAGATCCTAAGAAGCCTTGTTCTTCTCCAATAGTACAAAAGATAAAATCGGTATCTTGCTCTGGTACATAACTCAACTTGGTCTGTGTACCATTTAAAAATCCTTTTCCTGTCAATCCACCTGATCCAATAGCAATCTTACTTTGAGCCACATTATATCCTGCATCTTTTGTGTCTTGAATAATACCAAGCAATACTTTTATACGTGTACTTTGGTGGGCACCGAGCACATTATTAAAGACATAATTGGATGAGTATAAAAAACCAATAGAGCCTATGGTAAACAAGGCAATAAAACCATAAGTCAGTTTATGACGCACTATCCATTGATATACTAAATAGATAAATAAACTCACGCATAAGCCCAATATCGTCAAAACTTGATCAAAAGGGAATAGATGTATAGCCACTTGGTAACTAATAATCGGTACAAGACATAGCACAACCAACCATCTAAAGACATGAGCTCTATTCAACTTATACACAAAAAGAAGTCCTAATGTAAAAGCAGTGATAATAATCAAAACTGCGTAATGACCAACATTAGATGTATCATGACAAAACAAACTATCACCAAATCGAATCCCAACGACAAAGTAGATAACTGCTGATACACCAACAAAAAGAATAGACCCTGGCATTCCTTCACGATAAAACACGAGAAAAAAAGCAAGATATACTAACGCACTCCCTGTCTCTTTTTGAGCAATAATGAGTAAGAGTGGAATAAATACGATAGCTGCTGTACGAATCGTATATTTAAGCTTATTAATGGAATATCCATAGCTCCCCATAAAACGTGCTAAAGTTAATGCAGTAGCAAATTTAGCAAATTCAGCGGGCTGTAAACTGACAGGCCCTAATTTCAACCACGAATGTGATCCTTTTACATCAGGTGCAATAAAAATAGTCACAAAAAGGAGCCCCAACATGGCAATATATATAGGATAGGAAAAGAGTTCATAAAACTTATCTTCTATCATCAACAACATGAAACCAAGGACTAAAGATAATCCTATCCACATCATTTGCTTACCAGGACGAGAGGCAAATTCAAAGAAGTTTAGTTGCCCTACCTCGTAACTAGCACCACAAATACTAAACCAACCACATATTAGTAGTAGGATGTATAGTCCAACGACTATCCAATCTAGCTGCTTCCAGACATTAACGTTTCGTGTTACCATAATATATCTTTCTGTTTCTAATATATTCTACGCGTTCTTTTGAGGCTGTACTTAAAGTATCATTTAAATACTTTTCCATAATAAGTGATCCTATAGGCACACCATAAACAGCTCCAAATCCACCGTTCTCAACATACACTGCAACTGCTATTTTGGGTTTATTCATTGGTGCAAATCCCATAAATACACTATGATCGTGCCCTTTATTTTGAGCAGTTCCCGTTTTACCACAGACTTCGATATTTGGAATATCTCCCGAACGACATGTTCCAGACGTAACAGCCATACGCATCCCCTCAACGATGTCTTCGTAGTACTTTCTATCTATACTAGTACGATGTTTCTCGGTATATTTTTCGTCTATATTTTCATCACTGACGCCTTTGACGACATGAGGAGTTATATAGTATCCTCTATTGGCTATTGTAGCCGATAGATTAGCGATTTGAAGTGGAGTTAAAAGGATCTCTCCTTGCCCAATTCCAATACTAATAATCGTGAGTCCATTCCAACGCTTGTGGTACACTTTATCATAAAACTTAGCATTAGGAATAAAACCACGTGCCTCACCAGGTAGATCAATACCTAATCTATACCCAAATCCTTGGGATACCATATGATTTTTCCAGATAGTTAAAGCCTCCTGCGGACTATCATACTTATTACTCCCGATCAAATGATATAATCCCCAGCAAAAATAACTGTTACAACTAGTAGCGATAGCAGGTATTAGTGTTAATGGAGAGGGGTGAGCATGACATCCAACAGTCAAACCCTTAAAATGAAATCCATGACTACAAGGATATGCAGTAGATGGTTGAATAATACCCTCTTGTAAATATACCATTCCTTCCGCTGTCTTAAACGTAGATCCTGGGGGATATGTACCTTGTATGGCTCGATTTAACAGAGGACGATGAGGGTCTTTAGTTAAAGCCACTTGATAATTTCCACGTTCACGTCCCACCATCAAATCAGGACTATAACTAGGTGAAGATACCATAGCCAAAATCTCACCGGTTGTAGGTTCTATAGCTACAACACTATTGATTTTACCTTGCATGAGTTTTTCAGCCAGTTCTTGAAGCTCAACGTCAAGGCTCAACGTGAGGTCGTGCCCTGGAATAGGCTGATGATCTAAAATACCCTCTTTATAGCTACCTTTGATACGTCCATGGGCATCTCTAAGTAACACTTTGACTCCTTTTTGACCTCTCAAGTCTTTTTCATAAGCTCGTTCTACTCCTTGTTTACCAATATAATCACCGCGTCTATAGTAAGGATCATTTTTCATTTCTCTTTGAGATACTTCGGCTATTCCACCTAATAAGTGTGCGGCAACCTTATGTTTATATTGACGAATACTACGCTTACTCACATAAAAACCTGGAAAACGAAATAATTTTTCTTGAAAGACACCAATATCTTTTGGAGACAATTGACTCATAAATAATTGATGCGTATATCTAGAATAGCCTGGATTACGATGGCGATTACGAATATAGGACATACGCTCATCAAAATCTTGTTTAGTAATATGTAATGCATCACATAAATCAAGTGTA
>ERZ795048.292-NODE-292-length-55515-cov-37.312910_pt1 | contig 55515 bp, 59 predicted proteins | sample MGYA00375132_ERZ795048 | MGnify/ENA primary metagenome ERZ795048 (study PRJEB30177, sample SAMN05720225) | activated sludge metagenome | isolation source: Anaerobic digester | place: Hong Kong | collected 2014-12-17 ...
TTGCCAGACCGGCAACAGTTGGAGCGTGTCAGGTCCGGGCGCAGTGGTCAATGTTATTGGTACCTATTGCCGCCCTGAAAAGTTTCTGCATATAGAAAGAGTCCTCGTTGATACTTCTCGCGCAGCTTACACCGGCGATTGCATCAGGTCCTGACTCCTTGATAATCTCTTTAAATTTATTAGCGACAAGGTCAAGCGCCTCGTCCCAGCTTGTTTCTTCAAATTTACCGTTTTTCTTAACAAGCGGTGCTGTGAGCCTTTCGTTTGAATAGATAAAATCATATCCGAAACGCCCCTTAACACAGAGATGTCCCTTGTTAGGTTCAGCGGTTTCATTACCTGTTATACGGACAATCTGGTCACCCTTCATATGAAGGTCAAGCTGACATCCTACACCGCAGTATGGGCATGTTGTCCTTACAGTATGTGTTTCCCATGAACGGGCTTTTCCGATTGCTTTCTTTTCGATAAGAGCGCCCACCGGACAAACCTGGACGCACTCACCGCACTGAACGCAGGATGAAACTCCCATAGGTTTATTTCCGTCACAGACAACCTCAGTGTGTCCTCCCCTGAAACCGAAATCAAGAACCTCATTTACCACAAGGCGGTTACAGGCTTCAACACAACGTCCGCACTGAATACACTTGTTATTGTCTCTAACAATAAAAGCAGCGGACTCATCCTTCTCCACACGTTCTTCAACAACGAATGCAGGGAGTTCAATGCCGAGATGATAAGCGGCATCCTGAAGTTCACAGTTACCGTTTCTTTCACAGACCATACAGTTGTGGTTGCCATTCGCCAGAAGAAGATTAACCACCATTCTCTGCGCGTCAAGAACACGCTCACTGTCTGTTGTTATTTGCATCCCTTCTGCCGGCATAAGAGAACAGGATGTCTGAAGATTTCTCTGTCCGTCCACCTCAACTACACAGACCCTGCATTTACTTGCAGGGCCAAGTTTCGGGTGATAGCAGAGTGACGGGATATAGAACCCGTTGTCTCTTGCTACCTGGAGGACGGTTTTTGTTCCATCAAAGGCACACTCTTTGCCATTGATAAAAATCGTCTTACTCATTAATTTTCTCCTCTCTATATTTTAACGTTTCACCAGAGCCTCAAACTCCGGCCTGAATTTACTCACCATTGCCTGAATCGGAACTGCGAAAGCTTCACCTGTCGGGCATAGTGTCAGCCCCTTGATATTTGCCGTAAGATGCAGTATAAGATCTATATCCTCTTTCTTACCCCTGCCCTCAACAAGATCACGGAGTTTATGTTCAATCACAAGTGAACCCTCTCTGCAGGGGACACACTGTCCGCATGACTCATGATGGTAGAACTCTATTGTGCGGAGAGCAAGTTCAGGTATAGATACAGTATCATTAACAACCATAATCCCCCCGGAACCGAGAGCAGTACCTGCTTTAACGCATGAATCAAAATCAAGAATCAGGTTTTCAGCCTCCTGTGCTGTAAGGATGGCAACTGAAAGCCCGCCGACAATTACACCTTTAAGTTTGCCCTTTACTCCGCCGGCTGCCTCAAGTATCTCTTTAAGAGGTGTTCCCATCGGATATTCAAATATACCGGGCTTATTCACATGTCCTGATACTCCGAAAATTTTAGGACCGAAATTGTTTGATGTACCGAATTTTTTATAACCTGCAGCACCGTTCTGAATTATGTACGGGATACATGAAAGTGTCTCAACGTTATTTACAACTGTTGGGCAGCCGTATAATCCGGCGTTTGCAGGGAAAGGCGGCTTAACACGGGGATTTCCTCTTTTACCTTCAAGGGATTCTATCTGTGCTGTTTCATCACCGCACACATAAGATCCGCCCCCCCTGTGTACAACTATATCTACATTTGCAAGCTGGCCGTCTTTTTTTGCCTCTTCAATTGCCGCATCAAGAATATCAGCGATCCAGTTGAACTCACCCCTGATATAGATGAATGCCTTTTTTGAATTAATAGCGTAAGCGCTTATTGCTATACCTTCAATAACAAGATGAGGATTGAACTCCATGATCTGCCTGTCTTTGAATGTACCCGGCTCACCTTCATCCGCGTTGCAGATAAGATAAACAGGCCTGGAATCATTCTTGGGAAGGAAAGACCACTTCATACCTGCGGGGAAACCTGCTCCGCCCCTTCCACGGACTCCCGCTTCTTTTACTTCTTCAATGATATCAGCAGGCTTCATTGTGAGAGCTTTTTTAAGTGACTGGTAACCGCCGTTTTTTTTATAAAATGCAATTGTACGGCAGTCTTTCTGAGTCCTGTCATTCAGGAGAACACCGCATTTTGATATGACCGTCATTGAAGGATCATTTTCAGGTTCCTTTCCGCTTTTCAGAGCTTCAATAAGAGCATCTGTTTTTTCTATGGTCATGTTTTCGAAATAGCGATCATTGACCTGGATCACCGGACCTGTTGCGCAGGACCCTAAATCCTGAACAGTACTCAGCGTAAACAATCCATCCTTAGTTGTTTCTCCGGCTTTAATCCCTAATTTCTTTTCAAGATGTGCAACAACGGCATCCGCACCCTGAAGAAAACCGGGTACACAGGTATCTACCTGAAGATGAAATTTACCAACAGGCTCAACGTTAAACATGGTATAGTAAGTTGCTACACCGAACACTTTGCTTTTACTGCAGCCTATTACACCTGCAGCCTCTTCCATGGCATCTTCACTGAGAAAGTTTTTATTCTCCCTCTGCAGATGCTGCATAACCGGCATTATCGCTGATTTTTTGTCAGGATATTTGGTAATTATTTGTTTTATACTGGCATCCATACCTCACCTTTTTTTTAAATAAAGATTCACCGGCTCCTCCCGGGGCCGGGAGGGTTATACGGCTTTAAACTCTTAATAAGTTATGCGGACGTTATGCTATTATTAGCAAAAATGCTAAATCTAACACAACTGCCAAAAATAATTAATTTTATTTGTATTGTCATTTATGGCACATTAAATCAGCAAGTCAACATAAAAAAGGTCAGCTTTTCAGGCATGAATCATCAGATTTCCGGCATCGACGATACCTTTAAAACGGGGAAATTAAGCAGAAAAAAAGTGTTTTGCCGGTATCCCCTGAACGGAGGGATTCTCTATACATCGGGGAGCCGGCAAACGGCTGTTCATTTTATAAAGGATTTATTGAAACATAAGGGGAGCCCCCTGCGCAATTACGGCATTTATCTCCATGCTTTGCCGGATAAGCCTCACCACATACGGGGCATAAAGATGAAGGACCTGCTTTTTCACGTGTAAGCTTTTCAGGCTCAACCTTAACTCTCTGCATGCTGAGAATCGAGTGCCCTGCATCTTTTATCTGACTCATCAGGAGATCCGAATCCTGCTCTTTCTTCGGCTTCAGCTTGAAAAACCAGCTGTTCACCTCGGGCCAGTTCTTCAGCTTATCCACATCAAGATAAACACGGACACCCTCACCGCTATATTTTTCATAAAGTGTTACAGCGAACTTTCCGAAATCAAAAACTTTCATCCAGGCATTCCCTGTTGTACAGGGGGTCAGGAGCTGGACAGCATCAGGGAGACACACCTGTGTTTCACAGATTGAATCAAAGAACTCCCCCTCAGGAACATTCTTCAGTGCGAGGTCAACCATGAATCCCCCGATCAAAAGACCCGGAGCAAGAGTGCCGTGAAATGACTTCACAACCTGAACAAATTCCTCATAAGAATAGGTACCGATTTTCATAAAAAACTCCTCTGGGTAAAACTTACTTCAATAATATCTGTACATACTGCATGCTGATTACCGTGAACCATCATCCGCCGGCATCACACGCAGCATCAATACGCAAGGGCAATTTTCTGTTCCCTGGCGGCTTTTAACATCTGCGCGCCTGAATTTCTCTCTGTCATTTTTGTCATCCAGCTTCCATCAATACTGCCCTGAACAACCGGAATAATCTCATCAGCAAGGTAAAGAGCTTCATTGATATCATGAGTCACATATATCACAGGAAAGTCGAACTCACCTTTCATATTACGGAGTTCCTCGCGCAGCCCGCGTCTTGTAATCGCGTCAAGTGCGGAAAAAGGTTCATCAAGAAGAAGAATTTTCGGATGGCGTGCAAGAGCCTGGCATATAGCGCATCTCTGCCTCTCCCCTCCTGATACCTGACGCGGCTTTCTGTTACGCAGATGGCTTATCCTGAACAACTCAAAAAGTTCTTCCACTTCTTTCTTATTCTTTGCGGCAAACGATGCATTTTCAAAAAGAGAGAGGTGAGGGAAAAGAGTGTAATCCTGAAATACATAACCTAACTTTCTGTTTTGAGGAGATATACTAATCCCCTTTTCAGAATCGAACCAGGTATCCTCATTAAAAATTATACTGCCGCTATCAGGTTTCTCAAGACCCGCGAGCATACGGATTATCGTGGTTTTTCCGCCGCCGGAGGGCCCAATCATCACGAGCATTTTACTTTCAGGGCAATCACAATTAATATCAATATCAAAGTACCTGAGTTTTTTCTTTAAATTAATCCTGATCGGCATCTCAATACCCCTTGTTCAGTTTATTAACAAAAAAAAGGAAAAGAAAACTAACAGGAACAAAACACAATGACAGCATTGCAGCTCCATGATAATCCATCATCTCAACAGCTTCATAGATAGCTATTGAAGCCACCTTTGTTTCACCCGGTATACTCCCTCCAACCATAACAAGGACTCCGAATGCCCCGGTTGTATGAAGAAAAACAAGAACAGAAGCTGCAACAATGCCGCTTATACTGTTCGGGATTACCACTCTGAAAAAAGCGCTGTACCTGGAAAGACCCAGAACATAAGCATTTTCAATAAGCCTTTTATCAATCTTCTGAAAAGCAGCTTTCATCGGCTGAATAGCAAAAGGGATACTGTATATAACCGAGGCAATTGCAATCCCTGTAAATGTAAAAAGAAGTGAATTATCTGAAACAGTCCCCCACCATTTCCCTATGAATCCCTTAGGCCCCATGACAATTACAAGATAAAACCCGATTACCGTGGGGGGAAGCGCAGTGGGAAGATATATAAGCGTCTCTATAATTGACTTACCCGGAAAATCTGAATGTGCCAGCATATAAGCAAGGGGAGCGGAGAGCACCATAAGTATAACAGTGGTCACCGTTGCCAGCTTCAGAGTAACAAGCAGAGACGTGTAATCCATTTACCTGTAACCGTACTTTTTCTTTATTTTAACAGCTTCCGGTGATACAAGAAACCTGGCAAATTTTTCGACGGCCTTTTTGTTTTCAGCCCTTTTCAGAATACATGCTGACTGAATTATCTGCGGCGCTTCTTTAACTTTATAGAAACATCCCTTCTTCCCTTGTTCTGTATAAGCAGCTGACAGAGCACAGAATCCGGCATCAACAGCTTCACTCTCAGCATATTGGAATGCCTGGGCTATATCCTGAGCTGTTACAATTTTCGATTCAACATAGGTCATCATACCGGCTTTTTCAAGTGCAGTCTTTGCTGCTGTACCGTAAGGTGCTGTAACAGGATTTGCTATGGCTATTTTACCGGTATGATTTTTTTTAAGCTTCACCGTCCAGTTCTTCTCTCCGCAGAAGTCTTTCTTTGCAGACCACAGAATAACTTCGCCTTTAGCATACACAAAGGGGGGTTCCGCAGCACCGCTTTCCGCAAGTAATGCCGGACGCTTCTCATCTGCGGCAAGAAACAGATCATAGGGAGCTCCGTTTGTTATCTGGCCGTAAAGCTTTCCTGTTGAAGTAAAAGTTGCCTCAACCCTGACTCCTGTCCTGGCTTCATATACCTGTATAAGTTCTTTAAAGGGTTTAATGTAATTTGCGGCAACTGCCGCATTGATTTTTTCCTGCGCGTAGGATACTGATGTAGCGAAAAGAGCTGTAAAAATGGAAAAAAATAATGATATCCTGACTGTTTTTTTCATACCTGCTCCATGCCAAAAATAACATAATATAAGTTATGTTAAAAAAGGCATGTTGAAAAATCATGTCAATCATTAAATGGATTAAAGAGGAACCGGCGTTAGAATTTGTAATTTTTTTACTTTTCAGGAATAAAATCAGGTTTAAATATGCGGCTTTCTTTTTTATAAAGCGCTATAAAAGATCTATTGAGTGAATCCATTGTAATTATAATCCATAGTTCCTATGGTATTTTTTTTAATCTCTCCAGCATATCAGAGGCATTTTTTGAAGCAAACTTCAATGTATCATCATGAAATTTTTTAAACTCCTTCATGAATTCTTTGCCGAATTCTGTAAGTTTATATCCCTCCTTATTATTCTCCTTATGAATAAGCTCACGGCCGAGAATCTCCTCAGTCTTTTTGATCTTACCCCAGGCTCCACGGTATGATATACCCATCTTTTCAGCGGCAAGCTTCAGTGAACCCAGTTCGTCTATCAGGTGCAGCAGTTCATATCTCCCCTGCCCGAAGTAAACTCCACTGTTCTCCTCAAGCCAGATATGCAGTTTAACATCAGGCTTCTGTTCTTTTTTCTCTATGCTGTCTGACATCTCTTATCTCCTTTTCTTTCCCGATGAAGCAGTAATTATCCCGGAGAGAAACCCGCAAAGATGACTCTCCCATGACATATGCGGCACAGTGGGGAGAACTCCGAAAATCATCCCTCCATACATAAACAGCACTATGACTGAAACAATTACTGATTTGAAATCTTTTCTGAAAAAACCCCGCGCAATGAGATACCCTAATATCCCGTATATCACACCGCTTGCTCCGATATGAACAGTACCGCTGCGGCCTATGACCCATGTGCCCAGCCCCCCCAGCAGCATAATAACGAGAAGAATATAAACTATACCGTTCTCTTCTGTTGATGCAAGGATAAAACCGAGAATAATCAGACTTATTGAATTCGCAATAAGATGCGGAAAATCCGCATGAATAAAAGGGGCAAATATAATCCCCGCAAGCCCGGCAAGCTCCCTGGGAATAATCCCGAGTCCCCCCAGTGGCATAATGTACCCGATAACATGGACAATCCAGAGAAAGCCCGCAAGATAAAGGAGCAGTTTAAGCTGAGATAGTTTTCTTCCTGTAATCATGTACATCATATAAAATAAAATCGGGACAATGTCAATAAACTTGCGGATTTAACTTATATATTCCTTTAAAAATGCAAAAATAATTAATTCAATTTTACTATAATTTGCTTATAAAATATCACCTTTCGTTTATTATATGCAAAAAAGGGTAGAAAAAAAGCAGGGCACTCTGTACTTTATAAACAGATTTCATGCAATAAATTATGGAGATAATCATGAGAATCATCAGAAATCTCGCTTTAACTATATGCTGTATAATCCTGTCACAGGCAGTACTTTTCGCCGAGGGATATAAAATTGTCGTACTCCCCTTTGATAAACTCAACAGGGAAAAAAACTCCGAACTTGAGACTCTGTCTGTGGGTATAAGTGAAACACTTTCAGGCGCACTTTCCACAGTTGACAGTTTTATAATAATCGATTCCGACAGGGTAAAGAGACACCTCCTGGACAGCGCCGGATTTAAACAGGCCATTGGTGTTAACGAAGATAAAGATATTGAGAAACTCCGCTCTCTTACAAAAGATAAACTCGATGGCGACTACCTGATATATGGAAGCTTCAATAAAATCGGAAAGAAAATCCAGTTAACAGCAAAATTTATGGAAGTGACCTCCGGCAAAATTCTCAAAGGATCGAATGTTCACGGGAATTATCCGGATGACATCTTTGATCTTCAGGAAAAACTCGCAAGGGATCTCATGGATAAAATCTCCGGATCTGAGAAATCTGAAAGATCAAACAGTATTGAGGAATACACAAAGTCAACAGGCAACTATACCGCCTACCAGTATTACATCAAGGGGCGGATGGAGCAGATCCAGTATGACGTGAAGAACTACCCCGTAGCAATTGAAAATTACAAAAAAGCTCTGAAGTATGACTCAAAATATGCTCTTGCCTGGGCAGGCCTGTCAGAGGTGAACGCCCTATGGGGTTACCAGATTAAATACGCTAACGGCAAGTGGGAATCTTATCTGAAAACAGCAATTGAACAGGGGATTAAAGCTGTTGAATACGGCCCTGCGCTTTACCAGACACACAGGGCTTTAAGTATGGCCTACCTGAACAACTCAAACTTTGAAATGGCGCAGAAATCTATTGATGAGGCCTACAAGCTCAACAAACTGGATGCCGAAACTCTGCAGATAATGGCACAGCTGAAAAACTACGGATATCTGGAGATGGGGAAACCCGGTACTGAATCAAACAGGTATATACAGGAGTGTCTGAGAATAAATCCTGAACTTATAATCGCAAGATGGTCTCTTGCCCATTCGTACTCAACTATAGGGAAAAAAGATGATTCACTTCGGGAATATTTAGAGATACTTAAAGTGAATCCGAAACACGCACCCGCGCTTCACGGTATCGCGCTCATTTACTATGACAAAAGGGATTACTACAATTCAGAATATTACGCTATTAAAACAGTGGATGCTGACCCGGTTACAGCTCAGCACCATTATACTCTTGCTTTATCATATTACCAGCAGGGGTATTCTGAACCTGCAAAGTGGAATAAGGCGGAGGAATCATTTAAAAATGCCATAAAACGTAACCCGGATTATCTTGATGCAATTGTCACCCTGGGCCAGACCTATTATAACAAAAAAGATTACCAGGCCGCGATTACTCAGTTCAGAAATGCATTGAAAAAGCAGCCTAACAATGACAGAGCCTATAATGAAATGGCTATCTCTTATTACGCGCTGAAGGATTACAAGTCCGCTGAAAAAAATTCAATACTTGCAGTGAAGTACAATCCCACAAATGCCATTAATAATTACAACCTGGGGCTTGCATATTATATGCAGGAGAGATGGCAGGACGCCATATCATCTTTTGAAAAAGCTGTTGAGTACGACCCTGCATATGAAAACGCCTGGTTCAGCCTTGCAAACTGCTACTGGTACACAAACAGGTTTGACAGGGCTTATGAATACTACGGCAAGGTGCTCGAGCTGAATCCCAACAACAGCGAGGCTAAGAGGTGGCGGGACGATTCTTATAATAAGATGAATCAGTGATAACTCCATAAACCAGCCTGAATTTCCCGGCTTTTCCATCCCTGAAAAAATGGAAGAAGGTCGGGAAATTCAAAAACTTTGAAAACTTTTATTTTATTTCAGTTCTGCAATCTCCTTTTTCAGCTGGTTGAATTTGTCAGCATAAATATCATATATCTCTGAAGTTGTGAGAAATTTCTTCTTCCCGTCAAAAATTCTGAACTGCCGCGTAGCCTTTTTCTTTTTCAGTAATAAATACGCAGCCTCAAGTATGGCCGCAGACTTGCAGGCATTTTCAACTATTGTTTTATAAGTATAGCTGCCGCTGCCGAATCCGCCGAGGCCTGCTTTCTCTATCCTGTCAGCATCATCTGATGATTCACCTGTAAATGCTTTCATCTCTCTGAAAAAATCGAAGATAAAATAATACGTCGGCTTCATTACGTTTATTATCTCTTCAGATACCTGGTAAAATTTTTCCAGCCGTCCCAGTTCAGAATCCCTTTCTTCATGATTTGCGGCAAACTGCTCGCTCACCATATTAATATTTGTGAGCCTGTTTATAAAAGCCGTGTCCCCGGGGAAATATTTTTTAAAAATCTCACTGTAAAGATCATGAAGATGAATATAAACCTGATAGTTTTTATTCCGCTGAATAAAATTCTTCCATACACTTGACAGCCATTTAAGCACATCCTGGGTAAGAACAAGATCGTTTTTAGTCTTCAGATTGTATATTATGTTGGAAAAATAGAAAAGGATATAGCTGCTGCCGGATGCCTTGAAATAATACTCGCACTGACGCAGGTAATCAGCATCATTAATAATAACATCTATAGACGAAATCGCCGCATCGAGTCTCTCCGGCTCACATGGTTCATACTTCAGACAGAGATAGAGGACATCACCAATGTCCTTCAGTGCCTGGTCTACTTTAAATTCCTTATCATCCATCTGTATCATATCCGTTTTTTTTATTTTTCAGATTTTCTAATTATGAAAAAATCAGTAAAAGATTCAATACATTATTTAATAAATAGAAACCGTATTTATCCCTTAACTATTACAGAGTAAATAAACTCTATTATCCCCGAAGCTGAAGCCGGCGGATATATGTAATATCTTTTTTACACTAAAAAATATTCAGGAATTACTGCTGATATAAAATAATAAATACTGTATTTATATAATTTTGCAACTCCTTTTTGGAGTATTCTCATTAAAATATTCAATAATCCTTAATTGAACTTATTAATAATTCAGTAAAATAAAAATATTTATTGAAAAATCCAGTCAGTTTTCAAGAATTGTTAAACCTTTCTGCTGAAAACTATGCGTATTTCAGCAGTAAATACCAAAGGAAGGAGGAAAAAATGAATAATTACGAGCTTACAGTCATCGTAAGGAGTCGTGATGTGGAATCTCACAAGGAAAAAGTCAAAGAGATCCTCACAAAAAACGACGCTGTCATCACAAAAGAAGACCACTGGGGCACAAGAAAACTCGCCTATGAAATCGACAGAGAGAGAGAAGCATTCTACATGTACATGCTTGTTGATGCTAATCCCGCTTCTATTGACAGAATCCAGAAGGAATTCGGCCTTAATGCTGATATCCTGAGATATCTTTTCGTAGTTCTTACTGATAAAAAATCCGCGTAACCTAAAGGGGGCCACATGGCAAACGACCTTAACAGGGTAATACTGGTTGGCAGACTAACGCGTGATCCGGAACTGAGGTACACACCTTCCGGTATGGCCGTTGCCAGCTTTTCACTGGCGAATAACAGGTCTTATTCAACCGGCGGCGAAAAGAAAGATCAGGTTTCATATTTTGACTGTGTTGCATGGTCAAAAATGGGTGAAATAATTACAGAGTACTGCAAAAAAGGTAAACAGATTGCGGTAGAAGGGAGACTTCAGCAGAGAAGATGGGACGACCAGGAGGGCAACAAAAAAACCAAAGTTGAAATCGTGGTTGAAAACTTTCAGTTCCTTGGCGGGAAAGGCCAGGATGAGGATTATCATTCAGAACCGGAAACGTCTTCAGGAAAATCTTATACTCCGTCAGAACAGAGTAAAAGCTCAAGTCAGAATTATGAAGAGAACCCGTTCTCTGATGATGATATCCCTTTTTAACATTTACTTTAACAATCACAGGAGACAATAATGTCAGACGAAATAAAGAATATAGAAGAAACAGCTGAAGTAACTGAAGCAGCTGCTCCTGCTGCTCCGGTAGAGAGAAAAAGCTACGGTGCAGGCGCATCTGATGATGCTGAAAAACCTGTATTTCAGAGAAATGTAAGGTTTAAAAGAAAAGTATGCAGATTCTGCCACGATAAAAACGCGGTAATCGATTACAAAGACGTTAAACTGATGGAGCAGTTCATTACTGACAGGGGTAAAATTCTCCCCAGAAGAGTAACCGGAACATGTGCAAAACACCAGAGAGGTATTGCTCAGGCTGTAAAGAGAGCAAGAATTATCGCTCTGATTCCATTTGTTGAAAAATAATTTTGGGGTTTCTGATTTTTTTAACAGGTATTGCTGTTGCTGTTTTTTCAGCATGGCTTTTTTACAAAACAGGGTGGTACAGCATAGCGCTGTTTATCCCCCTTGCAGCAACTCCCCTGATTGCCACAGGTTATGCAGGATTAGTTTCAGTTTTTTTAATTCCTGCGGCTTTCGGAACAACCGGGGGTTTATGTTTCAGATATGGTAAGGATTTCAGTTTTTATTTAACTCTGTCAACGATACTGTTTGCGGTTCTTTTTACCGCGGAATATCACGCTCTCAGGGTTTTTAAGGATACAGACATTATAGAGAACGGGAGAAATCAAATCGTTCTCATGATGGAGCAGAGTATCGGCGACATGGACAGAATTTTCGAGGAGTATAAAACTCCGCCGGAAAACCGTGAAAAGCTTAAAACAGAATTCTCACAGTCAATTGCAATAATAAAAAACAGCAAATGGCTGCAGTTCGCAAGAGATATTGTTCCTTTTTCAGCTTTTCTGTTCGGCACAGTAATCTGCGGAATCAGTTTTCTGATAATGAAAAAGTGGATTCTCAAGGCGGCTTCTCCGCAGGTTAAAGGACTGGAATTTTTAAGGATTAACGATTATTTTATTTTTGCACTTATCGCGGGATGGGGCTGTTTTATACTTCTTGACAATGACGCTTATCCCGTAATCAGTATAGCAGCGCTGAATACTGCTCTTGCTGTTTCATCGCTGTATGTAGCGCAGGCTCTGGGGATCATCAAATATTTCATGATCGGGAGAGGTATACCGGTAATTATTCTCCCGCTGCTGATCCTGACATTACTTATCCTCGGGGCTCCGGTATTTATTTTTATGACAATTTTACTAACGGGTCTGGGTTCACTGGATCTCTGGGCAGATTTCAGAAAGCTCGGCCCTGATAAAGAACGAAATAATAAGGAGTAAACCATGAAAGTTATACTTCAAAAAGACATAGCAAACCTTGGTGATGCTGGTGATATCAAGGAAGTCGCTGAAGGATACGCAAGGAATTATCTGATTCCAAAAAATCTTGTTATAGTTGCAAATGAATCAAGCAAGAAAGCTATGGAGCATCAGAAGAAGCTCATCAGAATAAAAAAAGAGAAGAGAAAAAAGGAAAGCCAGACTCTTGCTGACAGCATGAAAGGTGTTGAACTGGTTATTCCTGCTCAGGTTGGAGAAGAGGGAAAACTCTTTGGTTCTATTACATCTATGGATATTGCAAAACATCTTGCTGACAAGGGTTTCACTGTAGATAAGAGAAAAATCCTTCTTGAGAATCCTATTAAACAGGAAGGCGAATTCGAAATTACAGTCAAGCTCGATGAGGGCCTTAATACTGCTGTTAAGGTTACTGTTGTTAAGGGGTAATCCATGACAGCAGACAGGCTACCTCCTCAGGACATTGATACTGAATCAGCTTGTATTGCATCAGCGCTTCTCAACAGGGAAGCGCTGCTCAGAGTAACAGAAATCCTCCAGCCGGAGGATTTTTATCTTGAGAAACACAGACTGATTTACGAAGCGATAACCGATCTCGAACGGAAGGCACTACCTATTGACCTCACAACGCTCCGGCAGAGGCTTATAGACAGAAGCATCTTCGACAGGATTGGGGGGAATGCCGCGCTTGCCGAAATTTACCAGTCATCATCCACATCGGTAAACGCCGAAGTATATGCCAAGCGAATAAAAGAGATGAGCCTGCGGAGAAAGCTCATCGAAATTTCAGAACTCTCCATCGAAAAAAGTTTCAACCGAGCCATCAGCACTGAGGAGCTTATGGATGAGGTTGAACGGGATATTTTTAAAGTTACAGAGCAGCGGATCACATCAGACTACAAGGACATTGAACAGGTTCTCAATGCGACCATGAATGATATTGATTCATGGTACAAAACCAAGAAAATTGTTACAGGTGTACCAAGCGGTTTCACCGATCTTGATGAAACACTCACCGGCTTTCACGGCTCGGAGCTGATTATTGTGGCGGCGCGTCCAGGTATGGGGAAAACCGCTTTTGCCCTTAATGTCATGAACCATGTGGCAATCAAGCATAAAACACCGGTACTTTTTTTCTCCCTTGAGATGCCCGCTACACAGTTAGGCATGAGGATGCTCTGTATCGAATCACTTATAGATTCACAGCGGGTGCGAACCGGTCATATTGATCAGGATGAGTTTAAAAAACTGTTCACTATATCATCCAAGTTAAGCAAATCTCCGATTTATATTGATGACTCCCCTTCAGCCAATATCCTTGAGATAAGGGCAAAGGCCAGGAGGCTTGCACAGAAAGTGCCGCTGGGGCTGATTATAGTCGACTATCTTCAGCTTATCACAAGTCTCACTCGGGTTGACAGGCATCTTCAGATTGCGGAGATTTCAAGGCTTCTCAAACAGCTTGCTCGTGAGCTGAACATACCTGTAATTGCACTGTCACAGCTTTCCAGGGCAGTTGAATCCAGGGCTGACCAGATACCTACTCTATCTGACCTCCGTGAATCGGGCGCCATTGAGCAGGACGCTGACGTTGTCATGTTCATTTACAGGGAGGAGAAGGTTAAAAAGGAAACCGAGAAAAAAGGGATTGCAACTGTTATTGTTGCCAAGCAGAGAAGCGGTCCCATTGGCGACATTGATCTCCGTTTCTGGGGTAAATATACAAAATTCGGGAATCTTGATATGGATCACTCATATGAGGAGGCAAGCCCGGTAAATGAATACGACTGACAATAATAGTTTTCTGAATTCATTCTTCGAATCACTGGGCTCTCACTTCATCCTTTTTAAAGAGACCATTGCCTGGACTTTCCGCCCTCCATTTGACTGGAACAGCGTTATCGGGCAGATGATGGACATCGGCTACAAATCTCTCCCTGTAACTACTATTACACTTTTCTTTACCGGCATGGTTATGGCCCTGCAGATAGGAAAAGCCATGGACGCTCTTATGGCCGGCTCCTCAATATTTATAGGGAGTGCTGTAACGATATCAATGTTCAGGGAACTCTGCCCTGTTCTTACCGCGCTTCTTCTTGCCGGAAGAGTCGGATCATCCATAGCCGCAGAGATCGGTACAATGAAAGTAACTGAACAGATCGATGCACTGCGTACACTCTTTGCTGAACCTGTACAATATCTATCTGTACCCCGGTTTCTCGCATGCCTTATTATGACTCCATGCCTTACAGTGCTTACGGATATTGTGGGCGTGTTAGGCGGAGCATTAATCGCTTACCTCTCCCTCGGGATCGGACCGGAATCATACTTCACAAATATTCTTCAGAATATAGGTCTCGGCGACTTTCTTTCAGGTCTTTCAAAATCTTTCTTTTTCGGAGCAGAAATAGCAGTCATTGCCTGCCACAGCGGTTTCAGCACTACAGGGGGGGCTGCGGGTGTAGGGAGATCTACAATACAGGCTGTTGTACGATCATCCATGGTTATACTTATTTCAGATTATTTTCTTACATATCTTATACAGATCATAGAATAGGGCTTCTTGAACATGACTAAAAAGAAAAATGAATTTAATAAAAAACTGCATGATCTTAAGCTGCATGCAAATATTCTTCATGCCTTTGAATCCGTGGATAGGGCGATGTTTTTTGAACCTTTTTTCAGGGAAAAGATCGAAAACTTTGAACCGATACCCATAGGTTTTGGAGAAAACAGTGACGATGTTGCAATACTTGCAGAGATGCTGAATATCCTATCACCCAAAAAAAGCTGGACCCTGCTTGAAGTCGGGACCGGATCAGGTTACTCCACTGCCATCCTGTCAACCATGGTAAAAAAAATCGTTACAATTGAACTGCATGAGCAGCTTGCTGTGGATGCAAAAAAACGACTCATCGACAACGGATATTTTAATATAAAATTTATGGCCGGAGACTGTTCTGAACTTGATGATACCGCCGGTTTTTTTGATGCGGCGATAATATATTCAGGTTGTACACATTCCCCATACTCAGTATTAAATCTTATCAAGCCCGGCGGGGTTGCCGTTTTCCCCATGGGCCCTCTTCATATGCAGCAGATTACGCTTTTTAAAAATTTAGTAAAAGATTCAGAGCCCGGCCCATTTGACAGATACAAATTTTTCAGCACATGCAATGTCCCTTCAATCAAAGGAGCTTATGGCAACAGCACCCAGGGGATGAACATTATTATAGAGAAGGAGTAGAACTTTTTATGATTATAGAACAGATTTTAGTAACAGGAATGGCTGTTTTCTGTTATCTTATAGTTGATGAATCGACCAAAGAGGCTGTTCTTATTGATCCCGCAGGGGATTTTGATTCAATCTATTCCAAAGTTGATAAACATCACGCAACAGTTAAATATGTAATCAATACCCACGGACATTATGATCACACCTCCGGCAATGATCATGTCATGAAACGCTCCGGAGCTAAACTCCTTATTCATAAAAACGATCTCCGTTATATAAGGGGCTTCGATAAGAACGATACAGCGGATTTTTCAGAGGAAATGAAAAACCCCGGTGTAAAAGTACTTCTGCTTAATCATAATGATTCAATTCAATTCGGAAACACTCAGCTATGGGTAATGCATACTCCGGGCCATTCAGCAGGATGTATCTGCCTTTATGGCAACGATAATATTTTTACAGGAGATACACTCTTCACAGAGGGGGTTGGCCGCACTGACCTTCCTGACAGTTCAGAGCGTGACCTTGCTGATTCAATAAAAAACAAAATACTGGCGCTTCCTGACCACACAAAGATATGGCCGGGTCATCATTACGGACGCAATACTGTATCTACTGTTGCAGAACAGAAAAAATATTACGGAATTAACTAACATGAATAAAAGTGAAAAGAATCCCCTATTAAGGCTTAAAGAGATTGCGGCCATTCTCCGTGCGCCGGACGGATGTCCCTGGGACAGGGAGCAGGATTTTGTTTCTCTTAAACCTTATCTTATCGAAGAGGCCTATGAAGTTATAGACGCCATAGACAAAGGGGACATGAAGGACTTCCGCGAGGAACTCGGTGATCTATTATATCAGGTTTACGCACATGCGCAGATTGCTGATGAGCAGTCCCTGTTCACAGTTGAAGATGTTGCTCAGGGTATAGTTGATAAGCTGATAAGGCGCCACCCCCATGTTTTTGGTGATGAGGATATAAATGATTCTAAAGGTGTAAAGGACCGCTGGGAAAAAATTAAAAAAGAAGAAAAAGAAGGCCGGAGATCAGTTCTTGCCGGTATTCCGCGGCACCTCCCGGCGCTCACCATGGCATTTCGTGTTCAGGAGAAAGTTTCTCACGTCGGATTTGACTGGGAGAAGATCGATGATGCTGTAAAAAAAATCGACGAGGAGCTTAATGAATTCAAAGAGGCTGTTTCCAGCAACAGCAGTGAAATGATGAAGGAGGAGGCTGGTGATATTCTTTTCAGCATAGTGAATGTCCTCCGTTTTCGCGGAATAGATCCTGAAGACGCACTGCGCGGAACTGTAAACAAGTTTATGAAACGTTTCAGCTATATCGAAACTGTATCTGCTGAACAGGGGAGGTCTATAAACTCAATGACCCTTGAGGAGATGGATAAACTCTGGGATGAATCAAAGAAAAAAGCTCTCTGATTTCAGGAGAGCTTTTTAATAAAATCATATATATTTTTCATATCTTCATCTGTATATTCTGCTCCGCCGTACCTGAAAAAATTTATTTTATCCCTGAGAGTTTTCAATTCCTCTTTTACGGTTTTATCTCCGCTTTCATCTGCTATAATATTTAAATATTTTTCGCTTTTCTGTAGAAATAACTCCCGGTTATGTTCAGAATATGCTTTTTCAAATTCCTCTCTAAGAATCTTTCTATGATCAACCGCAACGGGTTCAGGCTCCTTTTTCTTCTCATTATGAGGTTCAGTCTTTACGATTCTGTATCGCCCTGTCTGAAGGAGAAGTAATATTCCGAATCCAAGTACAATAATTACTGATACTATAAGAATAATAACGGGCAATGAATTTTTCTCTTCACCTTCAGCTTTCACATCTGTGGTGAGCTTTTTAGAATCTGCAGGTGAAACAGAAAATGAAACCGGGAGGCTCTCCGCCTGTTCATATGTGCCTTTATAAGGATTGAAATAGGTTAAAAAAATTCTGCCGATATTAAAATCGCCGTCCCGTTCAGGAATGATTGTCAGTATATAATCTTTTTCACCGGTTAAAGTTCTTTTATCAATGGAAAGAACCGGTTCTTTCTCTTCAACAAGGAGTTTTATTCCATCCTGATTTTCAACCGAAAGTTTAGACATCATCAGAAGATTCCCCCGTCCCCTGACCTTCACAGGCACCCGTATCTCTTCACCCTCAGTGAAAGTCCCTCCTGCATCTCCGCGCTGAATGGAAAACTCACCGACATCACCATTAAAATTTTTCGGACGGTTTTTCGAAGGAAGAGATCTAACTGTAATCTTCTTTTTAGGGAAACGTATATCTTTTCTGACAAGCTGAGAAAAAAAACCTCCGCCGGTTTCCCCTGATACTACAATCGACCCTCCACCTATATCATGACTGCCGCTTTCAGCTGCAACAAGGCAGTAAGAAGCAATATAAATTCTGCCATTACCTGTTTCTTCACCGGTAACAGTATCCCCCTCTTTTATATGTTTAATTAAAAAACCTTTAGCTTCAGGCTGCTCTCTCATACCTTCAATTCTTATATCGCCTGTATCAGCCCTGATATAATACCGCATAATAACAGGTTCACCGGCATAAACCTCTGAAGCTGTAAGCTCAACTTCACCTTGAACTGTGCCATCCGGAACTGCACCTCCTGATTCGCCTTCATCCACAGTGAGAACAAATTCTCCGGTCTGAAGCTTCTCTCCATCAGCTTCAATGATAAAAGGGGGCACCCTGTAAACACCCTTTTTATAGCCCTGTATTTTAAAACTGAGAATAATTCCTGTCCATGACCTGCCATTAATAAACTGAAAGCTCCGTGATGAACCGGATAGAGAAATTTCCAGTCCGTTAATGGCAGGAACCTTCAGAGGGCGTATATCGGAAGTGCTCCCGGAAATCATCACTTTCATGGTAGTACTTTCACCCGCCGGAATCCTGCTTCTGGTTAGTTCAGATCTGATTTCCGCAGCTGACACGGACGAACAGAACCCGGTTAATAATATAACAACAGTTAGTATTTTACCAGTATTTTTCAAGAAACCTCTTCCCATTGCCATTACCTTTCTGCCGTCTTACCGGTTTGTTCTTCATTGATTCTAAAAGATTTTTAACCTGGGCGCTGTTCTTTTTAACATCACCTTTGCCAGTATCATTTTTATTCTGCCCGGAACCGTCTTTTTTCTGCTGACTGTTACTGCTGTTTTGACTATCACTATTCTGCTGCTGCTTATCCTGCGGTTTCTCTTTTAACAGATACTCAAGGTTTCTTTTAGCCTTTTCATACCCGGGGTCTATCTGCAGGGCTTTGATAAAATTCTCCGCGGCCTCTTTTTTTTTCCCCATTTTCATGTATGTTGTTCCGGCATTATATAGAGCTTTTTTCTGCACTTCCGGATCACCGGAATTCATTGAGTTCCTGTATCGCCCCAGTGCTGATTCATTGTTATCCATTCTGAACTCAGCATTCCCTTTATTGAATTCCAGGATATTTTTTTTCTTTTCATCCGGGGCATATTTCTCAGCCTCCCTGTAACTGGTCATAGCTTCACTGAATTTACCGTCATTGTAATTTCTGTTCCCCTCAGAAACTTTATCATCAAACGGATCAATCCATGCTGTGAAAACTGACAGAGAAAAAATAATTATCATAACAATATATAAAGAACTATACCGCATCCTTTTTCCTCTCTGCAATAATAAGCTCAGTTCCAAGAGCAAGGATTATAAGAAGAATAAATATCCATGTGCGGTCAATCTTCTCCTTCACAACCCGTGAGCCTTTACTCTCTTTCTGCTGCTTCTCAATTACATTTATAATATTATTCAGTCCTGAAAAGTTCCCTGTAATATCGCAATACGCACCGCCGGTCTCTGCTGCGAGTTTTTTCAGCAATTCCTGATCCTGCCTGGTTTTAACAAGGTTCCCCTCCCGATCTCTGTAAAAAGCATCAGGAACAGAGTCATCTTCACCTGCAGGTATAAACTCCCCGCTTTCGCGCCCTATACCCGCAGCATAAACTGAAACTCCAAGTTCCCTGAACTTTTCAATCTCAGCGTTTACTCCCCCTTCGTGATCCTCTCCGTCAGTAATTATTACAAGAAGCTTTGAAGTAAGCCTCTTCTTTTCATAGACCGTTGCAGCCCGGGAAAGCATTGCCCCTATATCTGTCCCCTGTATATTAACAGAATCCGGCCCTGCGGATTCAAGGAACATCATAAAGGCCCCTGTATCATTTGTGAGGGGACATAGCAGAAAAGCATCCCCGGCAAATACCATGAGCCCGATCCTGTCGCCGGATAATGATTCAGCGATCCATTTAATTCCCCGTTTTGCCCTGACGAGTCTGTCAGGATCAGCATCCTTTGACAGCATGCTCCTGCTGACATCAAGGGCAATGAGAACATCCGTACCCTCTGAAGTAATCTCACGGGGCTGCTCACCAAATTGAGGCTTAAGGAGCGCAAAAAATGCCAATATAACAGCTGTTAAAATTAATATCTCTTTAATGATTATTGCCGTTCTGTTACCCGCAACAATTTGTCTTCCGTTGATAGTGATAAGTTTCACAGCTCTCCGCCGCCAGTACATGTAAAACCCGAAGAATAGAATTACAGATGTACAAATCACTGCAATTGCAGGGAGATATTCAATTCCGGCAAAGCTCATCACGGCACCTTCCTGTAAACCGCAGATCGGAGAAGTATCTCAAGAAAAAAAAGCGCCAGTCCCGCAATAAGAATACCTCCTGAACGGTCATAAAATTCATGCCATGTCCGTATATCAACTTCACTCTTTTCAAGCATGTCTATATCATTTATATTTTCCCAGAAAACCCCTGTTGATTCCGCCCTGTAGAATTTAGCCCCTGTTACTTCTGCAATTTTCTGAAGTTCCTCTACATCAAAGCTGCTGTTGATATACTGATCAGGGAACATCGGGCCCGCGGGGTTAGGGTATGGGACCCTCCCCTCCTTACCGATTCCCACAGCGTAGACCTTAATACCCATCTCAGCACAGCTTTTTGCAGCTGTCTCCGGATCAATCTCTCCACGGTTGTTTTCACCATCTGTAATAAGGAGGACAATTTTACTTTTTGCTTTGCTGTCGATCATGCGTGACGCAGCAAGAGCTATGGCATCACCAACAGCGGTACCGCGTCCATCAACGCTGTCAAAATCAAGTTCGCTCACAATTTCAGAGATTATTTCATGTTCCACAGTCAGCGGCGCCTGAAGGTATGAATCCACACCGAACACAACAAGCCCTATCCTGTCATTAACTCTCTTCTGTACAAAGCTGTTTAGAACGCGCTTTGCCACTTCAAGCCTGTTGTCCGGCTGAAAATCCCTTCCCTGCATTGAGAGTGAAAGATCAAGAGCAATCATTATATCTATACCGGTATTTTTTACACTGGAGAAGCTGACACCCCGGCCCGGAGCCGCAAGTGCAATTATAAGCAGCAGCAGTGATGCGAACCTGAGGTAATCCAGATAACCATAAGTCCGGGTCCTGAAGCTCTCTCTTTTCTTTATTATAACTGATGATGAAACAGGGAGCGCTGCACGCCGCCGGAAGATTTTTCCGTAAAAATACCATGCAATTATACCCGCGTATGGTATTAAAAGAAGAAGAAACCAGGGAAATCTGAATTCAAGGTTACCCATTGACGGTTCTCCTTATTTCATGAAGTCTCTCTGCGGCATCAATTGTATTTTTAAAATTTATCAGCAACAGTTCTTTTGAAAGGGTGAACTCGGCGAATTTGGAGAGATCCCAGGCTTCCATGATTTTCACAATTTCAGCAGCAATCCCCCCCCCGTTTCTGAGATATTTTTTTATTACTGCGGATATTTCACCAGTAGTCATCTCAGCAGCGTCAAAACCCAACTCCATTGAAAGGAACTTTCTGAAACTGATAGATATACCGAATACATAATCATTAACTCGCCCTTCATTGATGCATTCAGATAATTTCAATCTCTCAATCTCCGCCATGAAAAATTCAAGGGGTGTCTGTTTGATTTCAGGAACGGCGATGTGCTTTTTCCTGTTCCTGAAATATCTGAATATAAAAAAACCTGCAACAAGTGCCGCTATAACCGCCATTATAAGAACAATCAGCCGTGTATAGTTTCCGGAAAGTTCAACGGGCGGTTCTATATCTTCCGGCTGTCCCTCTTTATTAAGCTCCTCAATTGTAACTGCCGGTATACTGTAACCGAGTCTCACTCCGTCACTGTCTGTTATAGCTATCTCCGGAAGCTGGTGTACCCCTGTCCTGTAGCATGTTAAATCAACTCGTACTGTTATCTGCTTCAGGCCATCTGAATCAGACTCATCTTTTACCGCACTGTTAATTATATAAAGAGGGACCGCTTTATTATCTTCAGTTTCTTCCTCTTTTTTCTGATTGGATTTTTTTTCATCTGAATTTGGCTCAGGGTAATACTCCCCTTTTTCAGGGAGGACAATTTTAACACCTTCAAGGTCCCTCCCGGCAATGGAGAGAGTATAACTGAACTGCTGCCCCACGTTACCCTTCTCCGGATTTACAGAACTTTTAAGAACGCGTTCCGAATCACCTGCACTGAAAAGAGGTAAGGCAAAAAAAATTACTGAAACTATTATTACGATTTTTTTTAATAGCATATATTATTACTGTCTCTATCTTCTCAATGCTGCCCTGTTCCGCTTTGTGAAAAACTTCAGCAACGGAACCTCTATCTGTTCATCAGTTGAGAGCTTTATCGTTTCAAACCCGGCTGTATCAGGAAGCCGGGAGTTTTCATAAATTGAATCCGATAGAAAATTCTCCCCTGTTTCGAGGTCGATAAATTCAGCGAGGCCCGAAACTTTCATGTTTTTTTCCATTGGATCAGAAACCTGAACAGGAATAATGTCATGCCTCCTGGCAAGGATCTTCATCTTGAGCATGACTTCATCATGACTGCCGCTGAGAAAATCTGAAACAACGAAAACAATTCCCCGCTTTCTGGTGACCTGCTGAAAAAAATCGAGCGCAGCAGGGAGATCCGTACCTTTTCCCGAAGGCCTGATCATAAGTATTTCATCCAGCACCTTGAGTACAAACTTTCTCCCTTTTCGAGGCTTAAGATACTTTTCTATTCTATCCGAAAAAAGGATCACCGAGATCCTGTCATTATTCATCTGCGCAAGGTGAAGCATAAACGTGACAAACTCAAGAACAACATCCCTCTTCGATCTCCCGCTGCCGAAAAGCGTAGATGCTGAAACATCAACAATCAGTACAATGGAAAGTTCCCTCTCCTCGATGTACTCCTTGATGTAAAGATGGTTCATCCTGGCGGACACATTCCAGTCAATGCTCCGCACATCATCTCCGGGGATATACTCGCGCACGCTGTCAAATGAGAGCCCGTACCCCTTGAAGGCGGACCTGTACTCACCGGAAAACATTGTATTGATTTTTTTCCCGGTTTCCACCCTTATCTTACGTAGTAGGGCAACCTCTTTTGAATCCAATCAGGGGACCTCCACCGAATCAAACACAAGCTTAACCACGTCATCGGCATTCTTCCCTTCAGCTTCAGCCTCGTATGATAGAATCACCCTGTGCCTCAGCACGTCAGCTCCTATCTCCTTAATGTCGTCAGGAGTAACAAAGCCCCTCCCCCTCATAAACGCGATACACCGTGACGCTTTCATCAGGGCAATGGACGCACGCGGACTTGCACCGAAATCTATATATTTTTTGACCTCCTTACGCGAAGGCCTTCTTGTCTCATTTACCACTGCAACAATGTATTCAAGAAGCTTATCGTTAACATAAATCTTTTCAATAAGTTCAGCTTTGCTTTTAATCTTATCAGGGGAGATAATAGAATTGATTTTATCGGAGCTGATCTCGCTGAACCGTGTTAATATCTCCCGCTCCTCAGAAATAGTCGGGTAATCCACAAGCACCTTCATGAAAAACCTGTCAAGCTGCGCCTCGGGGAGCGGATAAGTCCCCTCCTGTTCAATTGGATTCTCTGTGGCAAGCACCATGAACGGCTGCGGCAGAGAGAATGTTGTCTCTCCAAGGGTCACCTGCTTCTCCTCCATGGCCTGGAGAAGAGCTGATTGAACTTTCGCCGGGGCACGGTTAATCTCGTCAGCAAGCAGCAGGTTTGTAAAAATAGGCCCTTTCCTCGTGAAGAAATCCATCTCCCGGGGATTAAATACCTGTGTGCCCGTGAGGTCAGCTGGGAGGAGATCCGGCGTAAACTGTATTCTTCTAAACTCCGCTTCAACAGCCTTCGCGAATGAACGTACTGCAAGGGTCTTTGCAAGGCCCGGCAGACCCTCAAGGAGTATATGCCCCCCTGTAATAAAAGCGATAATTATCCTTTCAATGAGCTTCTCCTGCCCGATTACTGCGGCAGAGAGTTCTTTTTTAATATCATCAATAAATCCGTTTTCACTCCTGACCTGCTGAGTGAGAAGTTCAATTTGAGCGTAATCCATAAAAGCTCCGTTGTATGTTATATTTTAATTTAAAAATATTAAAGAGGATTTTTTAATTCTGATAAATTTTATGCCTCATTGTTACAAAAATCATTTAACAGCCGCTACCTGCTTACCGGCAGAGAGAGCAGACTTAACGGATGAACATGCACCCCCCTTATACTCAGAGCTACATGCAGATGAGGCCCTGTGGATGTGCCTGTTGACCCGACACCCCCTATAATATCACCGGCCCTGACAATGTCACCGACCTTGACAGACATGCTGTCCATATGCATGTAATAGGTAAAAACCTGATTCCCGTGATCCACTGCAACCATATTCCCTTCATAAAACATCTTCATGGCTATTACAATTTTCCCGTCAGCCATGGAATAAACAGGCGCCCCGACATCACCCTTAAGGTCAAGCCCCCTGTGGTAGCTCACATGTCCTCTGACCTTAACTTTCTTCTTACCTTTCTTTTTATATGCGGCATATATTCTCTTTTTCCAGTAGTCGCCTGTAACCTTATGCATATCTCTCGGATGAGAGAGCGCATTTGTTATACTATCCTCTGACACAATACTGAATGCTTTTTTCCTGGCTGCCGCACTCTCTTTAATCAGCTTTTTAAATTCAGGCCGGGAAAGATATTCTTTATCGGAAAATTTACCCAGATCAAGAAGATATCTGGAAACAGGATACTTCACATCTTTAATCTTCACTGCAACGGAAATTTTTTTTTCATTATTCCCGTCAGAATATGTCAGTGTGAAAAATGTTTTCCCAGGTTTTGCCTCGGGATGTATCGCAAAAAAACCCCTGCATCCCCACTCTGTACATGTGAACGGGATATTCTCCCCTGCGTATGTGACGCGTAATATTTCACAATTTTTTCCATCTTCACGGTCAGCTTCAAAATATCCGGCATTACCCTGTGCAAATTCCTTAGCATAAAGAATGACTCTGATATTTTCATCACCTGCTACAACTTTGTCAGAGGGAGCAGGTTTAAAATCCGAGGGAGATCTCAGAACAGTTATCGGGCGTTCACTATATTTATCAGGAACCTGGTAACTTTTCACTGCCTCATTATCAGTTTTTACTGCTTTTATATCATTAACACTCTCGCGTGCAGTTGTGCTGGAACAGCCGGAAACGGCAAACAGCAAAACCAGTAAAAACAAAGATACGCTTTTATTTTTGAACAAAACAGAACCCCTTTATTAATTCATTGCAAATGTCAGATAAAGATATATCTTATTTTATATATAATCTGATGAAGATTAATAGAGCGCAAATAAAAAAAAAGTCCGGATATAAAAAATGACCGCAATACAGGCCTTTACAACTCCTGAAAAATATATAATAGAGCAGATAACAGAGATGCTGCGTAATACAGATGCCATTGATGACTACGTCAGGGTTGATGAAACACACCTTTCCCTATTGATACTCGCTGAGTCAATTTCCAGGTATCCCTCCATTCTGCAGGATCAGCACCTCGGACAGAACCGGAGAACAGTAGATACACTGGTTCAGAACCTCTGCTCTCACCCGAACCTGAACCTTGTACTTAATACTCCCACAAAAGCTGTACTGGGGAGAGGCTTTACAATTGCCAAGATCAACTTCTTTCTGCTTGTTTCGTATCTCTGCAGCGATAATGAAGGCTTATGTATGATGCTTGATGAAATTCAGGACATTATAACGCATAATGTATTCTCAATGATGACTGAGGATGTCTTTATCTCCATAGTTTCTGACGATTCCATAGAATACGAAACACGCATAGAAGCGGGCTACTTTCTCACAAAGATATGGGAGAACAGGATATACAAAGGGATAGAGGAGATATCCCCGGTATTGAATAATCTCTGGAAAAACAGGCTGAATTTTATCCCTGCCTACGGGACACTTGCCGGAATATCAGAAATAGCCACATTCTGCAGCAGATCAAACCCAGAGTGGAACAGGTTTATCGAAGATGATGATTTCACCGATGATACACTGGAATCTCTCAGGGAATATCTCATGGGGCTTTCGCATGAAGAGATGCTGCTGGTACAGGACTACATGGAAAAAAACTCTATCATTTCATTCAACCGCGATAATATCAGCGGGATGCTTGGGCGGGATAAATCCTACGCTATGATCAATTACGATGACCCCAGAGAGATGTATCATTTCTATTCACGAAGAAAGGAAAACGCTGAATTCAGAAAAAAAAGCATAATTAAGGGCCCGTCAAAAACTATCGAGGAGTACCTGGTATGCTACATGATAAGGAGGGGAATGATCAGGCATAACGGGGTTTAAAGGGCTGGCCTGAATGGAGCCAGCCCTGCAGAACAAAGAGTTATTTCTCCTACTCCTTCTCCCCTTCTTCCTGAGCCTTCTTGGCATCCTCAAGAGCTTTATTAAAATCATCAGCAAGTTTTTTAAACTGCTCCTGATTCTCTATAGGAACATCCTTCATCATTTTATCTGAAAAATTTGAAGCAGCTTTCACGCAGAGAAGTGTACTGAGAATCATCAGTACCGGGATAACAGCAAGAATTATGGATATAACTTTTGCAGTACCCTCTTTCCCGCCAAGAGCTTTTGTCACTGCAATATAAAGCAGGTATAATCCGTAAAGAGCAACCGCAAGAGAAACAAGTCCTCCTAACCATAGACTGAAACCTGACAGAAAACTTAATATTGCACTCACAGGTGAGAGCGCCATCAGAGAAGCAGTAACCCTTACGTTTGCTTCATAATTAGTATTTCCTCCGCAAATCGCGCTTATAACAAGAACAATGGCGCCGCCTATAAAAAGGCCTATAATTCCACCGATAACGGATCCTACAAGACCCATTATACCTACACCGCCGCCAATCATCCCTCCGAATGCGCCTGCAGCAGCTGTAAGCTTAAGAGCTCCCCATACGAACGTAAAAACACCCGCAATGAGAGAATAAATAACAGCCTTAACAAGAGGCTCCCCGAATCCCCCCTCTTTAGGCATAACAGCAAAGTACTCAGCCGGTGCAACAAGTGTGGCTTTTGTCTCATCTAAAAATTTTTTAAAATCAAAACCGCCTTCAGCCATACGACCTCCGAAATTTGTTTAATATATATTAGCAGTTTATATATACAACTTTACAATTAAAAATTCAAGCAATAATGCCGGCATAATACTCTTTTTTTATAAATTATCTGTTAATTCTTTCCATGACCTGCTGCATTTCTTAATTGACTCCCTGCGGTCATCTGTATAAATTTTTAAAAATTTAACAAAGAGACATAAGAATGATTGTAAACCTTATAACATTCCGCAACAGAGAGTTTATTCCCGGTTTCCAGAAGGAGGGGTATGAAACAGCCGAATTTTCACCCCTTACTGAAACTTCCCAGTTACGCTTGAGCTTAAAGAAAAAAAGCGCGAACTATACGCTCTTCGAAATTACCGACAACGAAAAAACCGACCGTAAAAAACTCGCAGAAATGATAAAAATCCTTTATAATGAAACAAAACTCATCTGCCTCTGTGAAAAAATTACCCCTTTTATTTCAGGACTGCTCCTTGAAAACGGTATCGCGGATTGCCTCGAACATTTTAATATAGAAAGAATAATTTCATACATAAACTTTCTTCAGACAAAACCGTCACAGAAAACCGGCACATTCCTCATTCTAAACAATAATGAAGCTCACACAAACATGCTTAACGGAATAATAAGGAGATTCGGCTACAACACCGGATTTGTTTCTGACGGGGATTCTCTTTTTTCAGCCCTCAGTGACAGCAGAATACTTATGATTATAATGAATCTCGGCACAGAGGGGATAGATTTAAACGGTATAGTACGCAAAGCGTACGGAAACAGTGAAATAAAAAAATTCCCGGTCGTGGCTTACAAAAGCCTTGAGCAGGGTCTCTTTGTGCATGAGGTACTCAATGGTCTTAACAGGCTGACCAGAGTAATATATTCACCTCAGGAGCTCTTCTGTATGCTTGTGGATCTCCTCTTTAAAAAGGAGATAATGGCTCTTTCATCTGAATTCAACAGTTCTCTTAACCTCGATAAATTCAGAAGCTATGCGACAACACCGGTTCCCCAGCTATATTACAGCACGCAGGGTGAAACCTTTTCAGGCGAATGCATATTCTCCACAAATCACATAGATACAATGATAAAAAGCGCTGATGCAATTACAACATCACTTGTGAAGATCGACGGAATCAGGTGGCTCAGGCTTGCGCAGGCATCAGGTGAGCGCACTACCTGCGGAGCGGGTGGCTGAAATCAACATCCCCCTTCATCAGTGAATCAACAGTCTGTATTGGTATCTTATATTTATAAGGTTCCCTTGTGTATTTATCATAACAGGGTCTTTTTTCAGTATGGCATGAGAGACATAATTTCTCTCTGTATTTAAGAGCAGTAATACCAAGAACCGGATACATTCCGAGTTTAACCGCTTTTCTGTAACCATTCTCCCTGCTTGAATAATCAATGTGTCCGCTTGCTGTATGATACTTTTCTCCAGGCCCGTGACAGGCTTCACACCCCACACCCTCTTTAGAAACTGACGGATATTTTCCACCCCCGGTTGTATGGCATTTAAGACACGCCTGATCCTCTGCCGGGTCTTTGACACCTGCCGATTCGGCAATTTTTGCAGCTTTACTCCCTTTCAGGGTGAGATATGCCCTGGCATGTGGTGACCCGGCCCAGATTTTATTCTGGTTACCAATGGCATCCTCCCCATGACACTCACCGCACACCTTAACCCCGGTATAACCGTATTTTTTTGAAGTAGTTTTCCCGGGGATATGAACTGTTGAAATGATGACTATAATAAAAAAAGATAACGCGATCAATAATACTCTCAAATTAACACCATCCTTGAGTTTTATATATTTGATTTATATTATTCCCCTTCTTTTCATATCGCACAATAAGATAAAATTCTTAACATTTCAATACATCTATCGGGTGAAATTACCGACATTAAATGAAATGAATCGTCAAATATTGCTTTTCATTATTTAAAAACGACGTTTATTTTCACGGTTTTTACCCTGAATATGAAATAAATTTTGGCCTTGACATCAGTCTTTTATACATTCAATTTATAGCATGGAGTGAACATCATGAATAATTCAAAAGAAGAAGAATACAAAATCGGAAAATTCTTCATTGAAAACGGGATAATTAATGAAGCTCAGCTGAAAGAGGCTCTTGAACTTCAAAAAGACAATAAAGATCGGCTCCTTGGTGAAATCCTTGTAACAATGGGTGTTCTTTCAAAAGAGGATCTGATTATGGCCCTGGAAATGTACATGATGATGACAGATTCTGACGATATCGGCATAGATGAATGGCTTGACCAGGATGAAATTGACATGGTATTGAAGAAGCTTGATACCCCAAAACCAAAAAGTTCTTGACAAATGGCAGCACTTATTCAAAATAAGTGCCCATGTTAGAGTATGAAGATAATATATGTTTCGGCTGCGGGCAGGAGAATGAAGTCGGCTTAAAACTGAAACTCCAGTTCGATGATGACACAAAGACCGCATATGGCGAATTCGCTGCACACGAACTTCTGGAAGGTGTTCCAAACATCATACATTCCGGAATAGTTGCCACCCTGCTTGATGAAACAATGATTACCGTTAACAAGTATCTGGAAATAATGGCAATAACCAGTGAATTAACAATCCGGTATCTGCAACCTGCCTTTATAAGTGAAAATCTTTATATCAGGGGCTGGTTTGTGAAGAAGAGCAAAAGGGTCATCGAAAACAGGGCCGAGATTGAAAATGAAATGGGTAAAATTGTTGCCAGGGCAAAAGGAAAATACATAGAGGTTGATGAACTTCCGCAACCCGAATGATAGCTTCGTAAACTTACCTACGGAAAACAATTAATACATCATAAAGCCGAAGTGGTGAAACTGGTAGACGCACCGGACTCAAAATCCGGCGGGGGCGACCCCATGAGGGTTCGAGTCCCTCCTTCGGCAGATAACAAACGAGGATGCATAAAAATTTATCCAATTTTATGCATGTAGAAACAATAATAAAAAAAAGCAACTGGTTGTAACCTGTTGCTTTTTTTTATTATATTCAAAGCGCAGAGCCCATGATCGGCGGGCTTTTTTAATTTTCGGGTAAATTGGTGAGATTATAGAGGAAGCTCTGGCCTTAAAATAGTTTCAATATTTTTTAAATGAGATTTTCAGCCGGATACAACTTTACCCCTCTGCTGTCAACCTGGGTACCCATGAACTCTCTGAGAAGCTGTCCATATACACCTTCTGCTTTACCGGAAAATCCATCTTCACGCTGTTTTCCACTGTGGCGCTGACGAATCTGTTCTTTTCTTCCACCCTGATATAAACGAACACTTTCCTTTTTTGATCTGTATGCATTCATCGAACTCTCACTTGTTTTTTAATTTATAAGCGGCAGAGTGAATAACCGCAGAGAGGACAGTAGAAACACCCTGACTCAGGAATCAGCCTCCCCCCGCAGTCAGGACATATATTTGTTGATTTATTCTTATTTATACTATTCATACAATTACCGTTACACAAATATATAGTATATATTTGTGTAGTATAAGTCAACCGGTTTTTTTATTTTTTATTAAATTTTTTTTAAAATATTTGATACAGGGAGACCCGGATATATTTTAGGTAAAAAGCTTGCAGAGTATCATTAAAACAGTGTGTAACTACGGACGCTGCAAAGTACTCTGATTAAACAGTTTTATAATTTTTAGAGGTTATTAAATGACAAAACCATCCGCAGAACATGAAAAGGCTTTTGAAGAGATTCTCAAGATGAATCCAGAGGAGGCCCAGCAGAAACCGGAATCAGCGGGTGATCATCCCGGGACTAAGGTCCATGAATCTGAAATCAATTTCAATATACTCCCCGAGGAACTTGAAGAATACCTTAACAGGTACGTTGTAGGTCAGGAATCCACTGTTGAGGTAATCGCAACCAAGGTCTGCACACACTTCAACAGAATGAAGATAGAAAAAACTGTCCCTGAAGATCAGAAAATTATCGGAAACATCAAGAGCAACATGCTCCTCATCGGGCCCACCGGTGTCGGGAAAACTTATATTATCAAACTCATTGCTAAAAAGATCGGTGTACCTTTTGTAAAAGCTGACGCTACCAAATTCAGTGAAACAGGCTATGTCGGCGGTGATGTTGAAGACCTTGTACGGGAACTTGTTCACGAATCTGATGGAGATGTAACCAGGGCGGAATACGGAATTATATACATAGATGAGATAGACAAAATCGCATCTTCAGGAAATATGCACGGCCCTGATGTATCCAGAACCGGGGTACAGAGAAATCTCCTTAAACTTATGGAGGATTCCGACGTAGATTTAAAAACTCCGCACGACCTCGCTTCACAGGTTGAAGCCGCTATGGAAGCCCAGAGAACGGGTAAAGTTTCCAGAAAAAAAATCAGCACAAAGAATATCCTTTTTATTGTATCAGGCGCTTTTGCCGGGCTTAATGAAATAATAGGGAAAAGACTCAACATGCAGAGCATCGGGTTCGAAAAAAGCAAAGTTTCCACACAGGAGAATCGCGAGATACTGAAAAACCTCAAAACCGAAGACCTTATTCAGTTCGGGTTTGAATCAGAGTTTGTAGGACGTCTGCCGGTGTATATTGTGCTCAATGAACTCGATGTAAACGGTCTTTATAAAATCCTTAAAAACAGGTACAGCACTGTTGTTCTTGGCAAAAAGATGGATTTCAAAGCTTACGGCATAGACCTGGACTTCACAGATGAAGCCCTCCTGGAACTTGCCTCAAGAGCTTACAACGAAAAAACCGGGGCAAGAGGGCTTCTAAGTGTATTCGAAAAAGTTCTTATTAAATTCGAGAAGAAGCTCCCTTCAACCGGTGTTAAAAAACTGACTGTTGACATGGAGCTTATAAACAATCCTGAAAATGTACTTGAGAAACTTGTTGTTGATGATGGGATAAAAAAATTCCAGAAGGAATTCCTCGTTGACCATGGCATATATCTGAATTTCGATGATAATGCTTTTACAAAAATTTCTGACAAATCGAAATCACAGAATAAAAAAGTGAGAGACCTCTGCGATGAACTCTTCCGCGATTATTTTCACGGTATACGCCTCATGAAACTGGAAAGCTTTACAGTCCCCGGCGAGGCAGTGGATAACCCCAAGGGATTTCTCGATGACTATATAAAAAATAACTACGTGAAAGATTAAGCCATACATCTGGCTTAATCTGTATCAATCCCCCTGAACTTTTTCAGCTCATCAAGAAGAAACTCTCTTCTCTTCATCTGGAGTTTCCCCACATAAGTATCTTTGACTTTCTTAGGTTCAGGGAATGTGTCGATCATTTCAAAAGTAAGCCTGTTGGGCTCCTTCTTTTTACGCATATCTATTATCTCTTCAGGCGGAGGTAGTATTATAGCATAGAGAGAATACGGCGTCTGTATCAGAGAGTGGCCGCGGCTGAGATACGCCTCTGAGAAACCCCCGTCTATATTAATAGCTCTGCCGTCCGGAGTGGCAATCTTCTGTCCCTTGCTTACATCAATGGGTGTATGCCCGAATACAATCCTCTCTACATTGAACTCATCCATAAGCCTGCTTATGAAATCAGGGTTCTGGATATTTCTGCCCCAGTACAGGGTTTTCTCTTTATGAGTCGCCTTATCTTTGTAGAAATACCGCTCAAAGGTCTTCATGGCATCCTTGCCGAAGAGCGGGGATTTTGAACCGCACCAGAGGTAAAACATCATCGCAAGCTGGAAAGGCTGCTGCTCCTTCCCTTCGAGATAGTTGGAACCTATATCTTTTATGGTAATCTCTATATGATCAAGGAGCTCCTTACCCTTCTTGCCATACAGTTCCTCAAAATATCCCTCTTCAGTACTGGGCACAAGTGCATGTATATTCATTATATAGTTGTTTATGTGATAGAGTTTACCCTCAATGAAAAGGTACTCCATGAGTCTCCTGATCTGTTTACTGGTTACAAACTGTTCCACAAGATCATTGATCACTTCACTCTCCTCGTCAGTAAGGCGCAGGGGATCATCAAGGATCAGTGTAGGGTAATGCGCATCAGTAAGTCCTGATGTCTGCCCTGATTTTATCAGCTCCGCAAGCTTCTCAAGGTTAAGGCGGGAGTCCATATCAAGCTGCGGATATTTTTTTATAGTCTCCTCCTCCAGCTTGAACTGGATCATCGCAAGGGTTTTCTCCATCTTCCTGGAGACTTCAAGCTTAGCCTTAAAATTTCCTGTTATCTTTCCGGGATAGAGTTTTTCCGCGAGAGCGGTGAGCTTTGAAATATCTATGCCGAGTCTTTTCAGAAAATCGAGATTATCGTACCTTACGCTGATCCTCAGAGCTTCAGCAATAAGCGACTTGTTCCCCGCGGCAGCCCCCATCCAGAGAATATCATGGTTCCCCCAGACAAATTTTACAAAAGGCTTAAGGTCTTTCTGCGAAAGGATGCGTAGTATCTTGTCAGGCTCATCCCCCCTGTCAAAGACATCCCCAAGAACAATAAGCTGCCCCAATATCACCTGCTTTACAATCTTCGAGAGAGAGGATATAACCTTGTCAGCAACCATCGCATTTTCATAAACAATATTCGGTACAGGAAAATTCAGTATCAGATTTTCGAGAAGGAGCTTAACATCACGGTTAAAACTCCCCCGGATCTGGTCAAAATCCTGTATATTCTGCACCTTATAGCGTATTATATTCACCAGTGCTGAGATTACATCCTGCCTCTCCATATTAAAATCTTCAGCTTCAATATATTTCTCTTTTTTAATAATTCTGTCAAGGTGCTCAAGTTTCTCATTGGAGAAAGTCTTGGGGAGAGCTTCATAAGCCGTACGCCAGACAAGGCCGAAACGCCCCTTGAGAATTGACACAAATCGTTCGCCCGCACCATGGGGATCACTGATCCAGAGAGTTGTATCGATATTCATCTCCAGTCTGGACTCAATTTCAGCCAGTTCCCGGATAATTTCATGATATGAAGCAATGCTCTGCTGTTCCGGCATATCTCCCCCTGAATAAATGAATAATATAAGTAAATCTTTCTTATTTAAATCGTAATTGTCAATTTATTTTAGCCTCCCCCTCTGTCACGATTCCACAGGATCATCGCATCGCTTCAAGACATCTCCCCCGTAAATCAGGGAGAATCAGGATTAAAATAAAAATTTTTGCATTAAAATATTAAGTATACAAAATAAACAAATAAAACAATTTGACCATTTTTGTTAATTAAAAAAACAGCTATGCCGATAATTATAAAAACGATCCAGGAGGGTATCATGAGTAACAAAGAGATCGATCATCTGTTTAACAGCGGTATGGACCATATGAGAAGGGGAAATTTTAAAGAAGCGGAAGCTCTTTTCGAAAAAGCAAAGGTCATGACCGAGCAGATGCAGAAAAAATAAATTAAAGCCGGCTCAACTGAAGCCGGCTTAATTTTTTACTACAGATTTTTAACTATTAAATCACCCATTTCAGCAGTACCCACCTGCTTTTTGCCGGGGGACATGATATCACCTGTTCTGTATCCCTGTTCAAGCACCTTTTCAATCGCCTTGAATATTGCATCATAAGCTTCGTTCATTCCGAAACTGTATTTCAGCATCATTGCTGCAGAAAGGATCTGCGCTATAGGATTGGCAATACCTTTCCCTGCTATATCAGGTGCAGACCCCCCTGAAGGTTCATAGAGACCGAAAGTTCCATCGGATAGTGATGCTGACGGGAGCATCCCCAGAGATCCTGTAATCATTGATGCTTCATCAGAAAGGATATCACCGAACATGTTATCGCAGAGCATAACATCAAACTGTCGGGGATTGCGCACAAGCTGCATAGCCGCATTATCAACATAGAGGTGATTCAATGATACTTCAGGATAATCTTTTGCGATCTCCTCAACCACCTCTCTCCAGAGGAGTGATGTTGAAAGAACATTCGCTTTATCTATAGATGTTACTTTTTTACCACGCTTCATCGCTGTTTCAAATGCGACTTTTGTAATTCTTACAATCTCATCCCTTGAATAGATCAGTGTATCAAAACCTTTATCATGATCATACCCTTTGGGCTGACCAAAATAGATTCCGCCTGTTAGCTCCCTGATTATCATTATGTCAAAGCCGTTGCCGATGATTTCAGATTTTAAAGGGGATGCGTCCTTAAGTTCTTTGAAAACTATAGCAGGGCGGAGATTCGCGTAAAGATTGAATTTTTTGCGCAGAGGAAGAAGGGCTCCTCTTTCGGGCTGCTGCTCAGGGGGGAGTTTCTCCCACTTAGGCCCGCCAACCGATCCGAAAAGTACCGCATCAGCCTCCTGACATGTTTTTACGGTGGATTCCGGGAGAGCCTCACCATGGTTGTCAATAGCTGCTCCGCCTACGTCCGCATGCTTATAAGAAAATTCAACTTTGTATATTGCTGAAATCTTATCAAGAACCTTGATTGCCTCCGCAATTATCTCCGGCCCGATACCGTCTCCGGCCAGTACTGCTACTTTTTTTACAGTCATATTATGCTCCAATAATTATTTTCAGATTAAAGTGAAATTTTACGTAAAAGTTTAAACTGATTTTATCCGTCAGAGCCGACTGACATGTCAAATAAAAATCTCCTGCCAAAGTAGATATAAAGCTTTTTTATTAATCTTCAGGGAACCCGTTATTTTTTTTAAATTTAAATAGTTTATTGCATAAAAAACGGTTATATAATAAATATCTGTCACAAAGTCATAATTTAAAAAACATTCCGCAAGGAGTAATTAATGATGAAAAAGAGAGCATTACTGCATTTTCCTGCAATTACCGTTTCACTTATGTTGCTTTTATTCAGTTTCATACTAATTAGCGACAGCTCAGAAAAAGCCTATGCACAACGTACAACAAAAGCTGATATTCTTAAAAGATTTGAGCAGGACAAAAAAAATGTGGTTAGAAGTCCTGAAGAGATGAAATCTATGATGAATGATATTCTTGGAGATATAAAGAAAAAAAATCTGAAATTCAGGGTTGAACTGAATGAAATGATGAAATATAAAATTTCAGAAATCACAGGGAGCAAGCCACCCTCAGAAGATGAAATTAAAAGAAAAGAGGACGCCCGAAGAAAAAAAGAGGAGTTCGAGCGCAGGCAGGCTGAGAAGAAGCGGCAGGAGGAGCTAAGACGCCAGGAGGAGGAACGCAAACGCCGCGAGAAGGAGATCGAAAAAGAGCGTGACCGCAAACGCCAGGAAGAGATGAGACGACAGGAGGAGGAACGCCGCAAACGGGAGGAGCAAAACCGCCGTGATTCAGACAACAGGGCGGCTATGCTTGACAGGAATGTCCCTCTTTCAATAGCACCTTCAATTACAGTTGCTGCTTTCAACTGGAGAGATGCAAGCCAGATGACAACAGTTCAGTACCAGGGGATTTGCGGAAGCTGCTGGGCTTTTACCTCTGCTGCAGTTTACGAAGGTAACTACAAAATGAAAAACGACAGAGTTCTCGATGTTTCCGAGCAGTTTATACTTGATTGCGCCGCTGACAGAAACGGCAGGGATGCAGGGAGTTGTGACGGCGGCTGGTACGGCGGTGTCTTTGATTATCTCATGACAAAGGGCGCTCTGCTTGAAAAGGAGAAACCATACCAGGGGAAACAGGGTTTCTGCGGGGCTGCCGGCAACTCAAAATATAAAGTAGTAAAATGGGGATATTTACGAAGAGACGCCGGTATACCTTCTGTTAAAGAGATGAAGGAGGCTCTGGCAAAATATGGAGCAATAGCAGCCTGCGTAAAAGTAACACCTGCTTTCCAGGCATACAAAAGCGGCGTGTTTGATGAACACGCGTCTGTTTCCGCCCCCAATGATGTTAACCATGCCATCACAATTGTCGGCTGGGATGACAACAAACAGGCCTACCTTGTTAAAAATTCATGGGGCCCGGGATGGGGTGAAAAAGGTTACGTATGGGTAGAATACGGATGCAACAATATAGGCTATGGCGCAGCATGGGCTGTGGTGGCTTCTGAATAAGCGGGGTGATATTATGCAGATCAGAAATAAACTGGTTTTAATGATATTCTCTGTTGCAATAGTAACGGGCTGTGCTTCAAAGCCCGTTACTATAATGGTAAAGGATTCCGGAGATTCCTCTGTAAAAACAAAGGCCGGGAAAACTGCGGCAATTCAGCTTAAGTCACAATTAAGTACAGGCTACAGCTGGAAGGTTATGGAGATGCCTGATACTCTGGCCCTTGTTAAAGAGAATGTTATCTCTGACGCGAAGACCCTGGACATCACCGGTGGTTATGAAATTCAGGAATTCATATTCAAGGCATCAAAAACCGGCGGAGTTGTAATCTTTAAATATGGTGAACACTGGAAAAAGAAGCCGGTATATGTAAATACAGCAAAAATTACAATAGAGGTTGAATAGAGGGGATCAGCGAAGCTCTTCCATCGCGCGAAATACCTCATCATACTTATTTGAAGCATTCCAGAACAGGTAACCGTATGCCCCTGAATCATTGGCAGCCTTTACCTGTTCAAGAATATACTCCGCATTATATCTTGATACTCTCCACGAAAACGCCTGAAGCCAGGGGCGCACTAAAGCCTTTTTTCCCGCCAGTTCAATAACCTTTTTACATCCGCTAAATATAAAATGATACGGATGATCACCCGGCTTTGCAAATCCGTCAAAATGATCATTAAAATGAGAGGGGTAGAGCATCGGTGATATAATATCGCAGTTTGCAGCGAGAAGTTCGATCTGCTGTCCCAGCTTCTGTATGTCAACATCCTTACCCCATGCTGTCACACCGAATATATCTATTGAAAGAAACGCATCATAAGATGCCACCTTCCTGTGGGCACGTTTCAGAAAACCGGTTATTTCATCAACCCTGCTCCTTTTCCCATCCGGCCAGGCGAATATGGCGTCATCCTGATCTCCGGCCGTAGGGAAGCGGATATAATCAAACTGAATCTCATCAACACCGGAAGCAGCAAGTTCTGCGGCAAGGGCTATGTTGTAATCCTGAACCTTTTTATTTGTGGGATCGCACCAGAGTTCCTTTGTACCGTGATTCCACCCTCTGCCGGTTCTCCCGGATCTTATCCTTGACGAGGGGTCCATCTCATAAAGCAGGTGGTCTCTGAATACGGAAATTCTTGCAATCATATATATTCCGTTCTTTCTGCACTGCCGGACAAGCATTGGCAGATTATCTATTGCACCATCCCTGTTAAGGCCTAATTCTTTCACCTCGCGAACCCTGCTGTTTTTTAAATGAACAATACCCGTAATATCCTTAACATCAAAAACAATGGAGTTTATACCTATACTTTTAAAATAGGGAAGCCTTGAGAGAAAAGAGGGACTCCCCGCCCTGTCACCTGAAAAATAGAGCCCCCTGGTGAATTTTATTTCAGGTGTACGGCCTGCAAAAACGTCATTGCTGAAGTAATGGAGAGGAGTGGAGATCACAACAATCTCCCCCCTGTTTACAATATTGCCTGTGACTCTGTTGAAATTTAAAAACGCCTTTCTGTAATCGTGAAGTTTATAGAACTCTGTGTATTCAATGGAATTCAGCAGAAGTTCCGGCAGCCTGATATTTTTAGGCGCCCTGTAAAGAAGAGTACTGCCGAAATGAAAATATCCAGCAGGGAGTTCAGCATAAGTTTTTACATATGCCCTGTACTTATCACCGCTGATAAGGCTTACTCCGCCGCCACTGCTGCCATAAAGATTGAATATCCTTATGGCCATTGACCTGATATAATCGCTGATATAGACAGCTTTTGAATAAGAGGCTGCGGTAATAAACACAGCTAATAAAACAGCAACCCCCGCTGATAAAAAATACTTTACCCTTTCTGCCATATACCATCCGCTTTTTAATAGACTTGCTGAGAATCAGACAATTTTAAAACATGTTCTTATTAAAAATGAATTAATAATACAGTAAAGAAAAAAATAATTGAATATTGCCCCCCTTTAAACAAAATTATAGGGAGGAGTCACCAGGCGGAATAGATATATATGTTTGAAAAAACAATCACACTGACCGGAAGGAAAGGTCTCGGAATCTATAAGGGGATGATCGACTTCAGGGATTTTGTTAAATCGATCTTCACATCCTTTAAATCGCTCAGATATCTGAGGTTCAGGTCTATATACACGATAATCATAAACCAGACACGCTTCACGGGTGTTGACGCCCTTGCAATTGTGATGATCATAGCGCTGCTGCTGGGCGGAACAGTTATTATACAGGCACTCACATCCCTTCCGAAATTCGGAGTAGAAGGGTTCCTCGGCAACATTCTTGTTATTATTATAGCAAGGGAACTGGGGCCCCTTGCCACTGCCCTTATCGTAATAGCAAGATCCGGTTCTGCTATAGCCACTGAAATAGCTGTACAGAAATGGTCACGTGAAATACTTTCAATGGAACTCATGGGAATTGATACAAAACTCTACATAGTTTTTCCCAGGATTGTTGCTTCAACTTTGTCAATACTGGGACTCATTATAATTTTTGATGTTGTTGCTTTTATAGGGGGCTACATTATTGCACGTACTGTTGTATATATACCTATGGACGTTTTCGGGCAGACCCTTATTGATGCTTTTACTTTTAAGGATATAATTGCCGCCCTTATAAAGAGTGTAATGTTCGGCATTACAATACCTCTGATCTGCTGCTATTACGGACTTAAACCGAATTCAAAATTTGAAATCCCGATATATGTTTCAAAAGCCGTTATACGGACACTCTTTATCGCTATTATTGTCAATGGCGCAGTTTCAACCATATTTTATCTTGTGTGAGGCCCCGTTTGAGCGATGCAATTCTTGAACTGAAAAACGTTACATACAGAAGAGATTCCATAACTCTTCTTGATAATGTTTCTTTTTCTCTTACCAGGGGTGATAATATAACAATATTCGGGCCTGAGGGTTCGGGAATCTCATCTCTTTTTGATATTATTATCCGGGCAAATGCTGATTTTGAAGGTGACGTTTTTTATAAAGGGGAGAGCATAAAATCTCTCGGCTATTTTGAACTTATGAATTACAAAAAAGAGGTGGGATACATACACGGTGATTACGGGCTCATGAGCAACCTTACCGTTGAGCAGAATATATCCCTCCCCCTTGATTACCATTCCTCAATGTCAGCCTCTGAGATAAAAGCTCATGTGGGGAGGATTATCTATGACCTGAACCTTGATCATTGCAGAAAACTCCGCCCATTTGACCTCACAAGGTCAGAGATACTTAAAGCTGCATTCGGAAGAGCAATTGCACACGACCCGGATCTGCTCTATATTGAGCATGCCTTTGAAGATCAGTGCTATCTCAATATTAAATCCCTTATCGATGTGCTTACCGGAAGATCAATGCGCCCTGATAAATCTCTTGTTATGATTACATATTACCCGCAAAATTTTATTGATATTTCTGATGAGTTTATTATGTTTTTCAATGGCAGGGTTGTTTTCACAGGCAGGAAAGAGGATTTCATGAATTCCGGTAATCCCTACCTTGTACAGTACAGGACTAATTCAATAGAAGGGCCGATGATTATTTTATGAAAAAATTTCTATCATTCAAAAATCCCAACGAATTCAGGGTTGGAGTATTTATTCTTGTGCCTCTGATAATACTGCTGCTTTTCATTATACTAAAACTGGGATATTCCCTTTCAGGATCAACTATCGATGTCTACCTGAAGATAGACAATATATCAGCAATTAAAAAAGGGACCGCAATTAAACTTAAAGGCTATGACATAGGGAGAGTTGTTGAATTAACACCGGTTTACAAACCGTCTCTTCACTTCCTGGCTACCATGAGACTTAAAAAGGATATCGAACTGCAGGAGGACTGTACTGCCCTTATTCTTAACCAGAACATAATCGGTGATACTGTAGTTGAAATGAGGAACCCGGAGACAAAAAGTTATCCCCTGAGAAACGGTGATGTTATTGAAGGGCTCGAATACGTAAATCTCGAGGCTGTGCTCACTGACGTCCACAAACTTCTGAACAACATCAATGACACCGTTGGTGTTGTGAAAAATATTTCGATTGAGAGCCGGCAGAATATACGCGGAATGCTTACAGATTTAGGCGGCAGTGTAGCAAGTGTAAACAACATACTGACGAATTCCCAGAAGGATATTCTTGCGATAATGCAGGCATTCAGGGAAACAGCAATTACAATGCAGCAGATCTCCGCAGAGATAAAAAAGCGCCCCATGGGGTTCCTGATGAAAGGGTCAAAGGATGATGAGAGCACCGCTAAAGATGCTCCCGCAAAACAGTAGTTTTAATCTATATTGACCGTCTCCCTTATCCTGTAGGGAGGCATCTTCTGCGATTCATGGTATATCCTGATCATAATCTCAGCAATAATACCCATCTGGATAAAGAGAACTCCCAGTATTATAAGCATAACTGTCATCAGCAGCAGCGGGTTGCGTATCATATTAAGCTGTACTAAAAATTTCATGGCAACTACAGATATTCCACTTACAAAGCCTAAAAGAAGGAGGACAACACCTGTTCCGCCGAAAATGTAAATCGGCTTCGTTGAATAAGAGCCCATAAATTTCACTGTTATAAGATCGAGTATTACTTTGAATGTCCTTCTAATTCCGTATTTTGACTCTCCAAACTGTCTGGCATGATGCCCCACAGGAACCTCTGTTATACGTGCACCGATCCATGAAGCATGGACAGGAATAAATCTATGCATTTCACCGTAGAGGTTTACCTGTCTCAATACTTCCCCTCTATAAGCTTTCAGCGAACACCCCAGGTCATGAAGAGGTACACCGGTGACTTTTGCAATAAGCCAGTTTGCAATTTTTGAAGGTATCTTCCTTGAGATAAGTTTATCCTGCCTGTTGGCTCTCCATCCGCTTACAACGTCATACCCCTCTTCAATCTTCTCTATGAGCTTCCCTATATCCCCGGCTTCATTCTGAAGATCAGAATCCATGAATACAATTATTTCACCCCTTGAATGATCAATACCCGCAGCCATCGCAGCAGTCTGGCCGAAATTTCTCCTGAACCGGACGAGCTTTACACTTTTATCTTTAGACGAGATCGATTTTAGTATCTCATAAGATGAATCTGAACTGCCATCATCTACAAAAATAATCTCATAAGTTTTATTAAGTTTTTTTACCCCCTCTGTTACTGCTTTATGCTGCAGAACAAGGCTCTCCTCTTCATTATAAACAGGTAAAACCACTGAAAGATATGGTGCCTTTTTTAAGGCAGGTTTACCGCTCTTCTTCACTGCTGCCATCCGGTTTCTCCAATAAACTTCAAATTATAAAGATATATTTTATATATGCCTTTTTTTTTCAAGAGGAATTATTAATAATTTAATTGATAAAAAGAGTTATTTCACTGTTACTAACCGGAAAGAGGGTATTATGGACAGGGAAAAAATTATTTCTATTACCGGAGAGATTAAAGATGCAGTGCTTAATTACCGGTATATACTCGAAAATTACATTGCAGAAAATAAAGTTCAACTTGCAGCATATATCTACCCTTTAATACCTCCGGAAATAACATCCGCCTTCGGGATCGAATCTGTCAAACTGCCCGAGCCTGTAATAACAGGTGAAAAAAAACTCTTCTCAGAAAAGCCCCTCTACAAAGCTGTAATTCTTCCTGAAGATGAGATGCCATGCTTTCATTTTAATTTTTCAGATACGCCTGTTCACAGGGTCAAATATCCCGGCGGCTACGGGGAAGATGCGGCTGTACAGCTGCACAACGAAACAGCCGCTATGCTTCATTCACTCTTCGGGATTAATCTTAAAAATATAGATATATCTGAGCTTCAAAAAAAAACCATGATTTTCGAAAATCTCAGGCGGAGTGTAAGAAGCATTACGTCCCTCTGCCGGGAGAGAAAAGAAATTATAACTCCTGAAGATATGGATCTCATTTTTGAAGCCTCATCTGTTTTCCCCCCTGATTCAGCACTCAAACTGATTTCGCCGTTACTGGAGGAACTGCATAATTTCAAGCCTCAGCAGAAAGAGTACAAGGCAAAGGCACTTATTTACGGCGCACGAAAAATACCGGCATATATCATAGACTTCATTGAAAATAGCGGAATAGATATAGAGGAGGATGATACCTGCCGGGGCCGGAGACTATTCGATATTTCACTTAATGCTGAGTCTGAATATCTTTTCTACGAACTACTCGACGCCTACAGCTACAGGCCGATGTCCCCATGCATACGCACCGTAGCAGAAAGATATGAACTTCTTTACAAACTCCTGCGCAATTACGGAATCAATCTCCTGATTTTCTACAAAGATGATTTATGCGGGATTACTTCTGAGGCTGTAAACTACCTGCGGATCAGATGCATGAGAGACGGGATTGATCCGCTGGTAATCAACAGGGAAAATTACAAAGAGATGATTGAAAATTATGCGGGGAGGCTGTAGTTATCTCCCTGCTTTTTCAAAATAATCCACACTGAGATTAAAGGCCTCCCTTAGGAAAAGATCTTTTTCCAGATCAATAAGGTTGTCATCGCGATCAGGCCTCATGCTCTCCTCCATCTCTTTCTCTTTCTTTTTTGAGATTTCAGATTCCTCTTTAAGGCTTATTGTTCTGTTTCTCACCTTGGCGCTGTACTCGGCAATTTTCTTTTTAAGCTCAGCATATTCCCCTTTAGATGTTCTCTCTCCGGAAGAAGCTTTTATTACCTTTATAATAGAATCATTAACCTGCCTGTATTTTTTATACTGAGCAGAATCAATCCTTTCCCACTTAAGCGGATACTTGTTTTTCCCTTCATTTATATCCCATATTGAGGTCATATCAGGGACAATTATGTCAGGAGATATCCCTGTAAGCTGATTCGATGTACCCCCGGGCTGATAGAATATATGCGTTGTAATCTTTATTGCGCCTAATTTTCCATGCAGTTCATTGTATGACTGTACTGTCCCTTTTCCGAATGTATTGCTTGAACCTACAATGAGAGCCCGCCTGTAATCCTTCAGTGCTCCGGCAAGAATCTCTGAAGCGCTTGCACTGAACCTGTCTATTAAAAGCACAAGTGGCCCGGAGTAATATATCTCCGGATCGTTGTCATAATATATACGTGGAGGATTGTTTTTACTCATAACCTGCACAACAGGACCCTCTTCAATAAAGAGACCCGCTATATCAACAGCCTCATCAAGGCGCCCGCCCGGATTTCCGCGAAGATCAATTACAACGACGTTTACTGATTCTTTTTTAAGCTGCTGAATAAGACGCCTGATATCTCCTGATGAACTTTTACCGGAATCATCATCTTTATAAAATGAAGGGAGTTTTATGTAACCGATTTTACAGGATTTCCCTTTCATTTTTATTACCCGGGTGGCAGACTTGGCTTCACTGTCTTCGAGTTTTATCTCCTCTCTTACTATTGTTACATTCTTCCTTTCATTTTTATCGCCATTAACACTCTCCCTATGAATGGTAAGAATTACGGAGGTGCCTTTCTCTCCCCTGATAAGCTTCACCACGTCGCGGAGATCCATATCAATAACATCAACAGCATCACCCTTCGCCTGGGCAACTGCCATAATCTTGTCATTTGGTTTAAGCTTCATCTCTTCAGGGAGCTTGTCAGCCGCTCCCCCGGCAATGATAGATTCAACAATAACAAATCCATCTTCGGATCTGAGCCTTACCCCAATACCTTCGAGCTTCAGTTTCATCGAGATATCAAAATCCTGGCTGTCTTCATAGGAAAGATAATTGGTATGGGGATCGAGCGAGGTGGTAACAGCATTCAGAAATATCTCAAGAAGTTTACCGTCATTAACCTCTTCCATTCTTTTACGGGCAAGAGTATACTTTTTATCAAGTTTCTTTTTTGCTTCTTTCAGACTCTTGCCTGTGGAAACATAATTAAGAAGCTGGAGCTTGATGTTCTTTCTCCAGCGTTCCCTCATATCCGCTTTATCAGCGGCAAACTGGACTTTCTGTCTATCAGCAATGATTGTTTCATCTTTTGTAAAATCATAGTTTTCTTCAAGAAGCTCGTTGAACAGAACCATTGACTCCTGATATCTCTGTGAATATACCTTGTATATATCATATACCGCCCTGTAATCACCCATGGCGATATAATCATCAAACAACTTTTCATGTTTTGTAAAATCTTTAATATCAGACTGGTAAAAATAGTATTTACCGTAATCAAGACTGTCTATATAGTTGCTGAAAATCCTTTTCGAAATATCATCATCAACTGTGTTATACTGAGCATGAACAGAAAGCACCTGGTTAATCAGGTACTGCATATCGGACTGTTTAAGCCCTTCAGATTTTTTAAAACAGGAAAAAACAATAACAACAGTTAGAAGCGGTATAAAACCTTTTTTAAACATTTAAAACTCCTGAAAATATAATTAAACTTCAAATCAAATCCCCATTGTACAATAGAGGATAAATTAAGGCAGGCATACAATTTTTAAAAGCACAAAATCCTGATTTAACCGGAAATGACGGGCTGCAAATAGTTAAATAATTCAGGAATAATCCCTAAAAATACTTTTTAGTATAAAGTAATGATTTATATACCCCCGCCGCTTCGGCGGCGGGGGTAATAGAGCATTTCCTGTCTGAAATAAGTTAAGGAATAAATACTGAAAATAATTACTGTTTATTATAATTAAATAATAGCAGTATTAAAGCATCTTCAATATAAAAATTATTATTAAAATTTCAAGGTATTTTTTATCTTGCTGAGGGAATAGTTCCCCTCTATTTTTTTATTGACACCCGTCCTCACGGGTTCATTTTTTAGGCTACTACCGGAGGTATCAATGCTTTACAAAAAGGGTCTTAATGAACTCTCGAATCTGCTGTCAGAGGGGAAAACCTCCTCAAAAGAGATAGCTGAGTCTCTTCTGAAAAGGATAAATGAAAAAGATAAAGATATTAATTCATATATAACAGTTGATGAGAATCTCCTTCTTAAACAGGCTGCGGAATCAGATTTACGCAGGTCAGCGGGTAAATCTCTTTCAAAATTTGACGGGATACCTGTTGCTGTAAAAGATAACATTAATACAGCGGGTATCCGTACTACCTGCGCATCCAGAATTCTTGAAAATTTTGTACCTCCGTTTAACGCTACAGTATACGACAGGATGCTCAATTCCGGGATGCTTCTGCTGGGAAAAACCAACATGGATGAATTTGCCATGGGGTCCTCAACGGAAAACTCCTTTTTCGGACCTGTAAAAAATCCTTATGACGGAGAAAGGGTTCCCGGGGGGAGTTCCGGAGGATCTGCCGCTTCAGTTTCTGCATTCATGGCACCGGTTTCTCTCGGTTCTGACACAGGGGGTTCGATACGCCAGCCTGCGGCATTCTGCGGAGTCACAGGGATCAAGCCCACTTACGGAAGAGTTTCAAGGTACGGACTTGTTGCTTTCGCATCATCCCTTGACCAGATAGGAACATTCGGAAGAAATGTTGCTGATACTGCATCGCTGCTTCAGATTATTGCAGGCTATGACAAAAAGGATTCCACTTCAGTCAACAGGGAGATGGATATAGATGCTGCAAAACTCAGCATTGATGTAAAGGGATTAAAACTCGGTGTCCCTGCTGAATATTTCACAGGAATTGACAGCGAGATTAAAACTCTCATTGAAAATAAAATAAAAGAATTAGAAAAACTCGGTGCAGTAATTGTTCCGATAAGTCTTAAATATACTGAATATGCAATACCTGTTTACTATCTTATTGCAACAGCAGAAGCTTCTTCCAACCTTGCACGATATGATGGCATAAGATACGGTTACAGATCAGCAGATGCAAAGGATCTTCCGTCTCTTTATACTCAGACCCGCAGCACAGGCTTCGGAAAAGAGGTTAAAAGGAGAATAATACTTGGCACATACTCTCTCAGCTCCGGATATTATGATGCTTATTATCTCAAGGCGCTTAAAGGCCGTGCGCTTATTATTGACGATTTTAAAAATGCCTTCTCTTCAGTTGATGCGATCATTGCTCCTGTTACAACTACTACCGCTTTTAAAATCGGCGAGATGTCCAATGACCCTCTGCAGATGTACATGTCGGACATACTGACAATATCAGCAAACCTTGCAGGGATTCCTGCTCTATCAGTACCAGCAGGGCTTGACAGTAAAGGTCTCCCTGTTGGTATACAGATTATGGGACCCCATTTTCAGGAGCAGAAAATTCTCGGAATAGCAGGAGCACTGGAAAATATCTGTGATACGGTTTCTCCTGAAGATTAAAATTATTTCTTTGCTGATTTTCATAACAGGGTGCAGCTCTTATGAAATCCTGGTGCTTGATAATAGAATCAGAATAGAAAAAAATCAGGAGTATGATATTATATTCGATTATTATTCAAAGGGAAATACGGTCAAAAAAACATCAGATCGTACTTCCCATCCATATAAAACAGAAAGATATTTCAAAAAGGGGAAAACCCCGGAACCTGCGGGAGCCATTCTTAAAAGAGGAATTAAGGAGTCAGCAAACGGAAATTACAGGGAGGCTGAATTTCTCTTCCGTGAGACAGAAAGTCTGCTCTCTGACGGATCTCCGCAGAACAACCTTGCAGTAATCTTTGAAGCTTCCGGGAGATATGACGAAGCCTTCAGTATGTATTCAAAAGCTATATTTATCGATCCCGGAGAAAAAATTTTCAGAAGTAACTTAATCCTTTTTCTTAATCAAAATTATAAAGAAGCCGTGGAACCGGTTAAAAAGACAAGAAGGTAAAACAATGCTTACAGATAATTTCATGAGAAAACACACATACCTGCGGGTTTCAGTGACTGACAGATGTAACCTCCGGTGCAGGTACTGTATGCCCCCTGAAGGTGTGCAGCTTGTGCCTCATGACGAGGTTTTAAGAAACGAGGAATTTGTAACCCTCATAGGGATATTCCGCAGCCTCGGTGTAAACAAAGTCCGTTTTACCGGCGGCGAGCCCCTTGTGCGAAAAGGGATAATGGATATTATACATGATACTCACAGCTTATATCCTGAACTTGTTCTCTGCCTTACAACAAATGGGATCCTTCTCGGGGAGTATCTTGACGATTTAAAAAAATACGGGATGAAAAAATTCAACATAAGTCTTGATTCAATGAATCGTGAAAGATTTTTTGATATTACAGGGAGAGATTATTTTGATACCGTAATAAACAATATAGAGAAGACCCTTGAAGACGGGACTCTGGACGTCAAGGTAAATGCAGTTCTTCTTCGTGAGACACTATCCGAAATAGATGGTTTTCTCGACTATTTCGCAGGACGGAATATGACCCTGCGATTCATTGAAAGAATGCCTGTAACAGAAGATGAAAAGCATGAATTTATCCCTTCAGATGATCTTATTGCCGCTCTTTCTTCAAGAGGCGAACTTGTACGTAAAACAACTGACAGGTCTGATGTTTCACAGAGATTTGATCTGACATACAAGGGGAAACTTCTGAAAATCGGTATAATTCCCCCTGTTACCCATAAATTCTGTTCAGACTGCAACAGACTCAGACTCACATCAGAAGGGCTGATGCTTACATGCCTGCACTCAACTGCAAGATACAATCTCAGAGAGCTCCTGCGAGGTGAAAGCACCGGGGAAGAGATTAAGGAATTTATTGCAGAAGCAGTTAAAAATAAATGGGGCAGTCATAAAATTGAATGCACAACAGACAATAAAGGGTGCCGATCTCTCACTGCCGGCGTGAAAGCGATGTCAAGTATCGGGGGCTGATTACCTGAAGGCAGCCAGTTCACTGTTCCTGTTTATACCGATAAGCCCCAGCATATGAACTGTTTCCCCCCGCAGCCTGTTGCAGATATTTTCCGGCCTGAGGAGATCGATTCTATTCAAAATATCGCTCCTTACCCTCATAAGCTGCACAGAACAGTAAAACCATCCCCCTGAAGTTTTGTCATAAACAATGAATTTATAAACCCTGTAATCACCCGGTTCAAAAACTTTCATCCCGAGCCTTGACACCGTCCCTGAACATACACTTGCAGAAGATACAAAACCGTTGCCGCTCCATACTTTACTAATGAAGGGTATTGTGCCAAGCCTGTTATCTTTTATTATAAAATTTAAAACTGCATATTTACCGCCGTTCTCATGCTTTACTGAACGGTTCCCTGAAGACCGGCTCTCCAGGATAAGGGGAACTGCTTTGCTTTCAGAAATAGAATAGTACTGCATCCCTTTAAGCATGGGATAATCTGTAAGTCGTGTGAATATACTATCAGTTAGTGCGGCATCACCTTTAAAAAAAGTTTTTTCAACAGCTGCTATACTGTACTCTGAAGGATTATCATATATGCGTCCCGCGCCTTGAGGCAACGATGCTTTGATGCCACCGGTAAAAGATTCACCCTTGCCCGCCATTTTTGCATAACTGATTATGCCGCCGCTCAAAAGCAGGCCCCTCTCCTTCGGGGTGATAATATCAGAAACTTTTAAACGCGGAGGTGCTGAATCTGCTGAAATAAAAAAAGAGAATATAAGCAGTATAGATATAACCGTAGAGTCGCGCATCATGCAGATTTAAATTCCGCGGATTGAACATCTGTCAGCATATTTAAGTGCTTCATCACGCATAAGTTCAAGATAACGGACAGGGTATGGAGAGAGTTTCTCAGATTCCGGATCAATAAGAGTGTGAGTGTTAACAAACTGCTGCAGGTACCATTTTCTGACATGTCCCACAGCTTCACCAATAAGAGTAATATCCTCCAGTGTTACAAATCCCGGAACACAGGTGGTTCTTATCTCATAATCAACTTCTGATTTACGGATAATATCAAGAGTAATTAAAATCTGATTAAAGTTCAGATCACGTTTTGTCAGCGTGCTGTATTTTGCCGGGGAAGTCTTCAGATCAACAGCTATATAATCCGCCAGTTTTTCCATGAGACACTGTTCAACAACAGAGGGGGAGAAACCATTGGTATCAAGTTTCACCAGCAATCCCATACTTTTAATCCTGCGGAGAAACGCTAAAAGTCCCCTGTCAAGAGTAGGTTCGCCGCCGCTCACCGTGATGCCGTCAATGAGCCCCTTCCTTTTCTCCAGAAAAGAAAAAACCTCTTCATCCTCAATTTTTTCAAGTTCATCTGAATTACAGGCCAGTTCAGGATTGTGACAGTATCCGCACCGGAGATTGCACCCTCCGGTGAAGATTACAGATGAAACTTTTCCAGGATAATCAACAAGGGAGGTTTTATACAGCCCTTTTATATTCATCTAATGCAACTGACTGTTCACATTCAAAGGAATCAAACATATATGTTTTTCTTTCAGAAAACTCCTCTTTTTTACCTTTATTCCACTGGTTTACCGGTCTGAAATAACCGACAACACGCGAATAAACCTCAACCGGAACAACTAAACGTTTTTTTTCCATGTTATGTCTCCTGTAAATAGTTTAAAATAAAGCTCTCACGCCTCTCCCGTTAAACAGGGAGAGGTTCCCTCATGGAGCTTCTATGTTTTATATATCGACCTCTAACCCGTATTTCAATAGTTCTTCCGGGGTGTGATCGTATGGACAGTATTTGTGCTCTCCGGTTAAATAACCGTGAATAGGACAGATACTGAAAGTCGGGGTCAATGTAAAATACGGCAGCGCGTAATTTTCAGCGATCCTCTTAACAAGCGCCTTTACCACCTCAATATCATCGATTTTTTCACCGAGGAAGAGATGAACAACTGTGCCGCCTGTAAATTTTGTCTGCAAAGCATCCTGATGATCCAGCACTTCAAACAGGTCATCTGTATGTGAAACCGGTAAATGTACAGAATTTGTATAATACGGCTCGTTTTTACCTGATGTTTTAATTTCAGGGAAAGCCTGTTTATCCGCACGGGCGAACCTGTAGGTAACACCTTCGGCAGGAGTTGCTTCAAGGTTGTAGAAATTTCCTGTCTCCTCCTGAAATTTCATAATTCTTTCTCTCATAAAATCCAGGACTTTAAGAGCAAAGGTTTTCCCCTCTGCTGAGGAGATATCTGTATTCAGGAAGTTCAGGCAGGCCTCATTCATTCCGACAAGGCCGATAGTTGAGAAGTGATTCCCCCAGAACTTTTTATCCCTCTCATAAATTCCGGAAAGATAAAACTTTGTGTAGGGATAGAGGTCGCTGGCAGTAAAATTTTCCAGGGCCTTTCTTTTTATTTCAAGTGAATTCCTCGCAAGAATCATAAGGCTTTCAAGACGGGAAAAGAACTCATCCTCTGTATCAGAAAGATATCCGAGCCTTGGAAGATTAATTGTAACAACACCGATACTCCCGGTGAGCGGATTTGCTCCGAATAGCCCGCCTCCTCTCTTGCGCAGTTCCCTGTTATCCAGCCTGAGACGGCAGCACATTGAACGCGCGTCTTCCGGATCCATGTCGGAATTTATAAAATTCGCAAAATACGGAATCCCGTAACGGGCTGTCATCTCCCATACGCGGTTGAGCTTCGGATTATTCCAATCGAAATCCTTTGAAATATTATATGTAGGGATCGGGAATGTGAAGATCCTGTTTTTAGCATCACCCTCTGATAAACATTCAGCAAAGGCTGAGTTAAACATATCCATCTCTTTCTGGAATTCACCATAAGTCATATCCATCAATTCACCGCCGATAACAACGTAATCATTGGCAATTGTTGACGGAGGATTAAGATCAAGAGTAACGTTTGTAAAGGGTGTCTGAAACCCCACCCTTGTGGGGATGTTCATATTAAAAACAAATTCCTGAAGCGCCTGTTTTACTTCATCATAGTTCAGTTTATCATAGTATATAAATGGCGCGAGATATGTATCGAAATTAGCAAAGGCCTGTGCACCTGCTGATTCACCCTGCAGTGTATAGAAGAAATTCACAACCTGCCCCAGGGCGCTTCCAAAATGCTTTGCGGGTTTGCTCTCGACTTTACCCGGCACTCCGCAGAATCCCTTGATAAGGAGTTCCTTCAGATCCCACCCTACACAGTAGGCTGAGAGAAGCCCCAGGTCATGAAGATGGAAATCCCCGCCCACATGTTTCTCCCTTATTTCCGGGGGATATATTCTTTCGAGCCAGTATTTTGCTGTGATAGATGTGGATATATGATTGTTGAGCCCCTGAAGTGAATAGCTCATATTGCTGTTTTCGTTTACACGCCAGTCTGATCTGTCGAGGTAATTGTCTATAAGCTCAAGGCCTTCATTAAGGAGATCTTTACTCTCCCTGATTCTTCTGTGCTGCTCCCTGTAAAGAATGTAGGCCTTGGCAACCTTGGCATGCCCCCGCTCAATAAGCATCTTTTCAACGAGGTCCTGCACATTCTCGACTGTGGGTATTCTTCCATCCTTATATACAATATTAAGAATATCAATAACTGATGTAGCCACTGTGTCAGCAATGTCACGGCTTGTTCCGCCCACAGCTTTTGCCGCGTTAAAAACAGCATCAGTAATTTTATCAGCGTCGAAAGGGGATATCCTTCCATCCCTTTTACGTATGTACAGGATTTCCGAATCAGTTTTCATCAGGGTTGAACCTCATTGTAAAAAAATAATACCATCAGCATAAGATGTATAACATCTTCATATTCATGGAAGAAGACTTAAGCTATTATGATTGTCTGTATTTTGTTGCAGATGATTCTGTAAGTGCACTCATTTAATTAATATTGTTTTAACTTAACAAAAATTAAAGTCAATCAAAAATATTATGTCACAAGAAAAAATATAATAAATATTTAGAGAACTGCCGATAATAAACCCGGGTAGATTTAATTGTTCTGCCTAATTGGACAAACAACCTGGAGTCGATTATGAAAAGAAAAGTATTACTTCTGGCAACACTATCAATATTCATTTTTATTTTCATAGCAAGCACAAAAGCTATGTACAGTTCATCGGTTATTGACAAAATTAAACCCGGTAACGATGACATACCCGCAGGATTTGTAATAGGGCAGATACCCGGTTTTGCAAAAAATCTTTTAAAAACAAATCCATGGAACTTCGACCATGATGCAATCAGAAAAATGACCGGAAGAATCTATCCTGGCGGCGAATACAGCAGAGTATCCGGCATTCACATGACAATATTTGCAAAACAGAAGAATCCCTACAACGACGATATAATGTGTTATGTTATGCTTTTCAGAGATAAAACCTCCGCCGCTGAGGAGATCGGCAAACTGGATGAATATGTAAAAAACAACAGAGACCGCTCCATTCTCCTTGAGAAGGAAAACATTGCGATTTATCTCTGCGTGGACAGCGTTGAAGATTATCCCCATATAAAAACTATTTCTGAAAATCTTCAGAAGAAACTTGATACTCTGTAATATAAAAAATATGCCGCGGCGGTACAGCAGTCTGCCGCCGCAAACATACTTTCATTATTTTATTTACATGTATCTCCTGAAACAACACCGCCACCGCTTACAGGCATTACTCCCGGCTTTTTAAATTTTCCGGAGGCAACAACAGCCGTTATCCGGTCTCCGGTTTTTTCGCCATTCAGCAAATCAATCCCTGTTCCAAAACCGACAGCATAGAGCCTTCTGCATTCAACCCCCCTTGCTATAACCGCCTTCGCCACGGACATAGCCCTCAATTTTGAAAGCTCAAGGTTCGAATTATCATCAGCTCTCGAACTACAGTAGCCTTCGATACGGAGGATTTTCACATCAGTGTTTTTTTTCAGGAAATCCGCTATAGCATCAATCGTGATTAAGCTTTCATTTTTAATTGTATCGCTTCCGGCTATAAACTGAATATCCGAAGGTAAATTTAAAACACCATTTACAACAGTGACATTACCTTCCGCATATATTGTCTGTAACGGAAACAGTATCAAGGCTGACAAGAATAAACGGGTTATTAACTTCATAAAAGCACCTGACACCGGTTATTTATAAAACCTGATATTATTCAGCTCTATTATCCGAATGAAGAGTTCTGTCAAACTCGTAGCCCACTGGAACATGCATATATTTAAAGGGCTGCTGTAGAGCCTTGCAGAGCCTGCCATCTCTGTTTGATTCATCAAACATGTCTCTCACAACCTCAATCATATTAAGGGATATTCCCACATAGGGATGCCTTGTCTTCTCTCTTCCCGGATCATCATAACTTGTGTAGCCCCGGGTATAGTAACCGAAGTCTATCATTATATAACGCATAAATTCCGGGATATCAAAACCTATATATTTGAATCCCGCGAGTTTGAAATTAATCATATATTTATGCCCGCTGTAGTCACTTGTTACATGGAGTTTCTTTCTCCCCTTTGACTCATCAAGAAAATTATCAGTGGGCCAGTATTCCCATGAAAACCCGATAAATTCATCAGCAGTTGGGAACGCTTCAAGAAATGTACCAAGCCCCACTCCAATCCAGTCGAAAACAAGGTCTTCATAACTGAATCCGTATTTTCCTGATGTGCCATCACCTATTTCAATAAGAAGACCTATTGATGCAGCTGTGGCAGTAGATACTATGAGTGCCTCTTTTTTATCTTCAAGTGTATACTCAAAAAGGTTATTAAAACCTCTCTGTACAACGTAATGTGCCCACATATGTCCAATCTTGTCTATACCGCCTGAATCAGTATCAGCTCCGAACCAACCTTCATGGCCCCATCTGTAATCTGTGCCGCCCCAGTCCCAGGCATCAGAGCCGTACACATAAGTAGCAGCAAAACTTCCAATAATAGCACCATAAGTAAGATTTCTTTTAAGGGTATAATACTCCGATTTCCCGGTATTCCCGTTATCATTCTCCAGGTTTGTATTCTGATTATTTATCTCAGCGTTTTCCTGTGAAAAAAGCGGTACCTGTATTAATAGAAAAACCAGAAAAAATGAAAAAAGCAGCCTCTTCATCAAAATCCTCAACTATATAAATTAAATTTAAATGACTGATTAATTAACAACTATCAACGGGAATAAGAAAGAGAATTTCAGGCAAGAACTTTTTATGCTCTATTTTAATTAATATCTTACGGCATGCTGACTGTTTATTTAGCGCCGGCTTTCTTAAGAATTTCCGCAGTCTCAGGGTGTTTATTCTCCAATGCAATCTCCAGAGCTC
>ERZ795048.297-NODE-297-length-55190-cov-14.326526_pt1 | contig 55190 bp, 59 predicted proteins | sample MGYA00375132_ERZ795048 | MGnify/ENA primary metagenome ERZ795048 (study PRJEB30177, sample SAMN05720225) | activated sludge metagenome | isolation source: Anaerobic digester | place: Hong Kong | collected 2014-12-17 ...
AGACGTCGAAGCAGTCCTTCTCGAGCATGATCTTGATCTCGTCCCAGCCGTAGTTCAGCTCGGCCCCGGCGATCTTCACCGGCGAGGACCTCTTCAGCTCGGCATTGCCGTCATAGTCCCGCTGGTCCAGGGGCTCTTCCAGCCAGAGGATGCCGTTGTCCCCGCAGGCCCTGGCGAATTCCTTCGCCCGGGGCAGGTCCCAGGCCGGGACCTTATCCACGATGGACACGAGCCATCCCTGGTTGGCGTCCACGCCGAGCCCCATCCTGCCCTCGATCCCCCTGGCCACGGTCTCGATGTGGCGGATGTCATCCTTGAGCTCCACGTTCTTGACCCTGAGCTTGGCGGTCCTGAACCCGCGGTCGCGCTTGGCGAGGAGCTCGTAGACGCGCTTGTGGGGGTCGTGCATCTCGCCGGTGGAGAGGTAGACGTCGATGGGCCTCGCCTTCCCGCCCAGCAGCTCGTAGACGGGTTTTCCCTGCGCCTTGCCCAGGATGTCCCAGCACGCGGGCTCGATCCAGAAGTTCCTCCATCCCAGGAAACCTGCCTGCTTCAGCAGGGACTGGACCCTGTCGATGTCGGCGGGGTCGGCGCCGATGAGGTAGCTCGCGATGAGGTCGCCCAGGCCCTCCCGCTCCGTGCCCATGGCCGTGCCCGCCGAGTAGCCGGTGATGCCGTCGTCGGTGGTGAGCTTCACGAGGGTGAAGCGGTTGTGGGTCTGCGGGTAGCCCGGGATCCAGGTGGGCCAGAAGGTCTCCTTCAGGGGCACGGACACGTGGTAGAGCTCGACCGCGGCTATCTTCACTGCATACCTCCCCACTACAGTAGTGCAGGCCATTATACGCCCTACGGAGACGGCTGCCTAGACCTCAGCGCTGTTCACCTCTTCCCGGTACTCATGACCAGGGCGAACGCGATGGTGCCGTATGCCACGAAGGTGCGGAAGTACTCGCCCAGCGCCGCGTTGGCGAAGATGTTCTGGCCGGCCTGCGGGGACACGATGAACAGGGAGTGGAACAGCAGCACCCCCAGCAGGGCGTGGCCCACATGGGCACGCAGGATGCTCGCCCCGCCCGCCAGCAGGGCGGCGCACGCGAAGATGTCCGTATTCATGTGGGCGGTGTACACGTTGAGCATGCCGATGTTCTGGGTGAAGATGATATGCCCCAGGCAGGCCAGGACCGTGGAGAGCACGATGGCCTTCACACGCACGGCATCCGCATCGATGCCCAGCATCCGGGCCTTCTCGTACCCCTCCCCCACGGCCTTGAACTGCTGGCCGAGCGGGGTGTTCATGAGGTAGGCGATGACGCACGCGAAGGCCAGGACCACGAGCACCATGAAGAGCGGGATCTCGACGGGGCCGGCCTGCACGACCCAGAGCCGGTCCATGATGTTCCGGAACGGCTCCAGGTCCACCATGTTCCGGATGCCGATGCCCCGGGAGAGCATCATCTCCCGGTTCGTGGGCTTGATGAAGGTGCCGTAGCCCACCATGAAGACGAGCTGGTAGAGCCCCGTGGCCAGGAACCCGATGATCATGGTGGCGATCATCTCCTTGCCCCTGACCAGGTTGAGCACGGCTCCGATGATGCAGCCGAACACCAGGGAGAGGGCCAGGCCCATGGCCGTGATTGCCAGCAGTCCCGTACCTCCCTGCAGGCCCCAGTCCACGGCAAGCACCATACCCACCTGGGCCGCCAGGGCCCCCACGGTGACGGCGAAGTTCAGCCCCATGCCGGCGGTCACCGGAACGACCAGGGCCAGGACCATGACCCCGTCCCGGATGAAGCGGGTGACGACCTCGCCCGCCACGAATGCGGGGGAGAGGTCGGAATAGTACAGGGCCACGCCCGAGAGGACGAGGAAAACGGCGGGGACTGCATTAACCCTGCGCACGGCGCCTCCTCCCCTCGTAGAGCATGGCATAGAGGATGATGGCATTGGTCAGGATCATCCTGAGGATCTCCGCCACCTCGGGCACGAGCAGGGCGTTCGCGATGGGTCCGGAGATCACGTAGGTGGTCTGGAACAGGAAGGTGCCGATGACGGCCTGGACGACGGCGGTGCGGTGTCCCAGGCTGCCCCCCAGGAAGATGGCGGATGCCGCGGGGAAGGCCATCATGAGCGGCGCGGAGTAGAGCTCGATGAACCCGTAGCTCTGGGCGTACACGCAGATCCCCCAGGCGGCCAGCACCGTGGAGAGGATAACCGCCGCAATCCTGATCCTGCGGACGTTCACCCCGGACAGCCCGGCAAATACCTCGTTCTCGCCCACCGCATTGACGGCCGCCCCGGTCTTCGTCCTGAAGAAGGCGTACAGCCCGAGGCACAGTACGGCGAAGAAGGCGAGCATGCCCACCGGGACCGCAAGGTCGCCCAGGTGGACGACCCAGGCATGGTTGAGCACCTTGGCGAAGTATCCCTTGAGCCCGATGACGGGCCGCAGACCCTTTCCGCCGATGGGCCAGAGCATGGACGGGTTCGTGAAGGGGGCCACGGCCCAGAAGAGGTTCATGACGGAGATGAAGGAAAAGCCCACGAAGGTGCCCGCGATCTCCTCCCTGCCCCTGACGCGGTGCAGGAGCCTGCCGTAGAGGTAGCCAAGCAGCACGCCCCCCGGCACGGAAAAGGCCATGGCTGCGAACAGACCGCTCAGGCCGGTCAGGCGGAGATTGACGGCCAGGCACAGGCCCAGCAGGCCGGCGCAGATCCCCACGGGCAGCCCGAAGTTCACCCCGAGCCCCGCGTTGAGCATGGGGATCATGGATACGACCAGGACCCCGTTCATGACGAGCCTCACGAGCGAATCCCCCATGATGCCGGACAACGGGATCCCCGCCCAGAAGGCCATTGCCATGAGGACCGCAAGCATTCCCAGGATGAAGACCTGGGGGATCTGCAGGTGCGGGGTCTTCATGCGTGCACCTTCCTCTCGCCCGAGAACGCCAGGGCGAATTCCGTCTCCGTGGCCGTCGGATCCAGGATGTCGAAGACCCTGCCGTCGTGGATGACCGCGATCCGGTGGCAGACGCGGATGAGCTCATCGATCTCGCTGGACGAGATGATGAGGGTCGTCCGGGAATCCCGGTTGAGGTCCAGAAAGATGTTCAGGATCGTTTCCTTCGCCTGGATGTCAACCCCCCTGGTCGGCTCGGACACGACGAGGATCTCGGGATTCGTGGCCAGGGCCCGGGCGATGCATACCTTCTGCTGGTTGCCGCCGCTGAGCTCACTCACCTTCTGGTACACCCCGGTGCACTTGATGTCGAACCGCTCGATGCATTCCTCTGCAAATCTGCGGGCCTCTTTCCTGTCCACCAGGGCGACGGCCTTCAGGGGGAAGGCCCTGAGGAATGCGTTGCGGCACTGCATGGCCGCGAACACGATGTTTTCCATGATCGAGTGGTCGGGTAGCAGCCCGGCAAAGCGCCTCTCCTCGGGCAGGAAGAACACCCTCCTGGCGATCATGGCACCGACGCTCAGGGGCGACACGGGCTCCCCGCAAACGTACACACGTCCGCTCCCGGCATACATGCCCATGATGCCGTATCCGAGGGCGGGTCTGCCATGCCCTGAGAGGCCTGCTAGGCCGAGGATCTCTCCCCTGAGGACGGAGAGATCGATGCCGCTGATGCGCTCTCCGGGCATGTCCACGGAAAAGTCCCTGAGCCGCAGTGCCTCGGGGCCTTGGGCGGAAGAGACGTTTCTTCTGGCCTTGGTCACGCCATGGCCGATCATGCACTCGGAAAGCTCGACCAGATCGTACCCGGGGCCCTGGAAACGGCCCGCAACCTCCCCGTCCCGCAGCACCGTGACGGAGGTGCAGAGTGTGGTGACCTCCTCCAGGCGGTGGGACACGAAGAGGAGGGAGACACCCGAGGCGGCCAGTGATCGCAGCGCATCGAAGAGCTTCTCCGTGTCGGCGGCGTGCAGGGCCGAGGTGGGTTCGTCCAGGAGGAGCACCTTGAGATCTCCCCGGTCGACCTCCCGCGCGATCTCCACGAACTGCCTCATGTTCACGGTGAGGTCCATCACCCGTACGGACGGATCGAGTCCGATACCCAGCCGCATGAGGACAGCCTCCGCCCGGTCGCGGTTCGCCCGGCGGTCCACCAGGGCCAAACTTCTCCCGAAAACCTGCGTGGCCGCGAACACCCGCTCCCGCCGGACCGTAACATTCTCCGAGACCGTCATGGACGGGATGAGGGCGAATTCCTGGTGGACCATGCCGATGCCCCTGGCAATGGCCTGGGTCGGTTCCTTCAGCACTGCGGTGTCCCCGTCCAGCATCACCTCGCCTGCATATCCTCCGGTGGAGGCGATGAGGGGGTGCGCGAACAGGATGTTGAACAGCGTGGTCTTGCCGGAGCCGTTGAGCCCTACAAGGCCGTGGATCTCGCCGGCCTCCACGTGGAGGTCAACGGATTTCAGGGCCGCATGGGCGCCGAAGCGTTTCGTCAGGCCGCGGATGGTGAGCATACAACGTATATGCCCGGGCGGGGCATGTTCCCGCCCGGGCCTTTCGGGTACCGTTATAACAGGTTTCAGTAGTAGATGGAATCGATCAGGATCAGGTAGTAGTTGTCCAGGTTCGGTTTCATCCTGGCGAACTGCACGTCCACCCCCGCCACCTTCTTCGCGATGGGTTTCAGGGTGGCGATGTCGAGCTTGCTGATGCGCTTCTCCACGAGACCCTTGGCCACCTCGACGGAGAACTCCGGGAAGAAGTAACCCACCGGCACGGGCCAGGTGGACAGCCTGCCGGTGCAGCCCGCCTTCGCGGCCTTGTCCTTGATCATGGCGTTGATCTTGTCGAAGTCGCCCGCATCCTCGGGCTTGATCTCCAGGTTCATGGCGGCCGGGAAGCCCTGGGTGGGCGTGGGGCAGCACTGCTCGGCCATGATGAACCTGAGTTCCAGGGCCTTGGCGATGATCACGTCCTGCATGGGGCAGTTGGTGCCGAAGATGCAGGTGTCGCGACCGTACTTAGCGATCTGGCGTGGTATGTCCTCCATGAGGAACTGCTGCATGGTGGAGACGTCGCTGCCCGCCTGGGGATCGGGGGTCATGACGTCGACGAACTTCATGCCGAGTTTCTCGCTCGTCTGCTTCATCATGTCATGGCGCTTGACGATGACCTCCTTGGACATGTGTGTGGGGAAAGAATAGTGGATGAAGGTCTTGGCTCCCATCTTCTTGGCCTTGGTGGGGATGGTGATGCCGCGCTGCACCCAGTCCGTGTCCAGGCTCAGGTCGATGTACTTGGCCATCATGTCCGGATCGTCCCAGATGGGCGCCGTGATCACGATGAGGTCCTTTCGCCTGGCCTTGACCTTCTCGATGGCGGGCAGGATACCCGAGTAGCCGGCACAGATGACGATGGCCTTGACGTCCTTGTCGTTACCCAGGCTCAGGATCTGCGAGATGGCGGTCTCCTGTTCGGTCTCGAAGTTGTCGGGCAGGACGAGGTGCCTGATCATGCCCGGATTGTTTTTGGCGGCCCGCTGGGCGCCCCGGAACTCGTCCTCACTGGCGGACAGCGACGGCGTGACCACTCCGATCTTATACGCGGGCGCGGCAAAGACCGTTCCTGCACAGACGATAAGCACGATCACCACAAAGGCCAGCATTTCTAAATCTCTCAGACGCATAGAACTCCCTCCTCATACTCGATGGTTTTATCATTGGCAGGCATGTGCAGGCATCCGCTCCCCGACTGGATCCATCATCTCCAGGAAGGCGCCGATCCTCGTGCGGAGCTGTTCGCGATCGTTCTCCGAGTAGTCGGTGCGGATCTGGATATAGGGTGTGCGGCACCTCTCCTGGACGTGCTCCCGCACCAGGAAGGCCTCGACGTTGTAGGTGTGACAGGCCTCCCAGGTCAGATCCACCACGCCGTCGATATGGTAGCGATCGATGATGTCCTCGATGAGGTCGAGCCGCGAGGCGTTGGGCGTCATGCACGAGCACGGTATCTCCAGGTAGCACTTCGCCAGGGCATGCAGCGGCTTACCGCCGGCAGGTACCGGGTGGGTCAGGGTCTTGAGCCCTCCGCAGTTCTCCTGGGCCACGACCACGGCCCCGCACTCCTCGATGACGTCGAGGAGCTTCTTGTTGGTGATGGGGCAGCCGGTGAGCAGGATCCTGGGCCTGCGGCGCATACCCACGAGAAACGACTCGTCATGCCCGCGGCTCCGTATCGCGGCAATGGCTTCGTCCATCTCACGGATCCGCTCGGCCAGGTTGCAGTTGAACATGGTGGGCCAGGTAATCGCATCGATCTCCCTGCCGGTGACCAGCGGGACATCTCCGGTGTTCAGCTCATACACCTCTTTCTTCTTGGCGCGGAAGGCATTGTGGAGTGCGATCTCGGATGCAAGCCGCTCTTCGGTGATGACGTTGCCGGTCACCGACTCCAGGAGCCTGACCAGGGCCTGGAGCTCCTTCACCCAGTAATCCAGGCTCGCCCCACCGGCGGAGGTCTGGGGGAGATTGAGCACATGAACGGGCTTGATCCGCCCCAGCAGTTCGAACATCTTTTTCTTGCCGTCGCAGGTGGCGTCAGCCAGAAGGTAGTCGGCGCTGTGGAAGTACGGGCAGGTATCGGACAGGGCATGGCCGTAGCTCGACTTGATGAGCGGGCAGAGGGTGCGGGGCAGGTGCTGCTCCGCGCGTTCCATGGGCTTTTCGCTGCCCGCGCACAGGGAGACCGGAATCGCTCCGGCTGCCGTGATGAGCTCCTTGGGGGTGAACGAGCAGTATACGCCGAAGACCTTCATGCCTGCGCGTTTGAGCTCCCTGGCCTCCTGGAAGACCTTCTCCTCCAGGACACTCCTGTATGTCTCGTCGAATACCATCAGAAGGCTCTATATCCATTCCTCATGAACCAGGTCAAATGCCTAATATCTATGGGAAACTGCTTTTGCGGATCAAAATGAATAGTCCATTGCCCTGTGGATGCGACAGGGGAAATATGGTAGAAGCATCTCATCGGGACGGATCCATGAAAAAGCTCTCCTTCAGGAAGATCGACGCCTTTGCCACGGACAGCTCGGCCGGCAACCCGGCCGGGTATATCAGGATGAACTCTCAGGACGAGCTGTCTCCCGAAGAGATGCAGCGCATCGCCAGGGAGTTGAAGGGGTTCGTCAACGAGGTCGGCTTCATGTACCGCCAGGACGAGGACACGCTGGCCCTGAGGTACTATTCCTCCGAATGCGAGGTGGAGTTCTGCGGCCATGCGACCATCGCCGTCTGCTACGACACCATCTCCGGCGATGAGTTGCTGCTCGGGAAGGACCGCATCGCCGTCGTCACGAACATGGGCAGGCTCGGCGTGGAGAACCGCATAGGGGATGAGGATGCGGTATACATCTGGTCCCCCCCGCCCAGGGAGAGTGAACCTGCCATCCCGGGGCAATCCCTGGCAGAGGCGCTGGGTACCGCCCCTGAGAACCTGGACGGAACCCGGCCGATAACCCTGATCAATGCCGGTCTCGACACCCTGATCGTCCCCATGTCAGGTCTGGAGGCCGTACTTTCCCTCAGGCCCGACCAGGAAGGGCTCAGGGTGTTCTGTCTGGAGCATCAGATCGACATCATAACGGTCTTCACCAGTGACGTCGCGGGACAGGCAAGCGATGTCCGATCCAGGGTATTCGCCCCCCGGTTCGGCTACCTGGAAGATCCGGCCACCGGGTCAGGCAATGCGGCGCTGGGATATTACCTGCTCGGCAACGGGCTCTGGAAGGGAGCACCCCTGGTCGTTGAGCAGAACGGCGAGCGGGAGAGGTACAATATCGTCAGGCTCCTGGCAGACAGAGATGAGCTGGGGCGGCGCCGCGTTCTCTTCGGGGGACGGTCCCAGGTACGGATCATCGGGGAATATATCCTCTCATAAGGTCACGCGGAGTCCTCCCGTTCGTCATCGACATACTCCAGGATATCCCCCGGCTGGCAGCCCAGGTGCCTGCAGATGGCATCAAGGGTGCTCAGCCGGATGGCCTTTGCCTTGCCGGTCTTCAGGATCGAGAGGTTCTGCTCGCTGATATCCATGAGCCGGGCGAGCTCGTTGGACCGCATCTTCCGCCTGGCCAGCATCACATCCAGATTTATCACGATCGCCACGACAACCCTCCTAAACCGTGAGCTGCTGCTCTTCCTGGAGCTTCCTACCCTCGTCCATGACCCAGGCGATGAGCACGACCACGATGCCGAAGAGCAGCGTCGTCATCTCGTCGGAGCTGAGCCCGAACGTTATCATGCGCTGCCCGGGCGGGTTGTGGAGGGTCAGCGCCACGCTCAGGAGGGAGGACTCGACGATATCGGCGAAGAAGAGCACGATCAGAAGACGCCCCAGTACACGAAGGCATCCCACGTTCTCGGCCGTGAATATCTGCTCCTTCTCGTAGAGCATGAAGAGCCTGATCAGGTAGTACACGCACGCCATGACCACGGCGGTGGATATGAAGTTCACCCCGAGGGCAAGGAGGCGCGACGAAAGGGGAAGGTCCTGCAGAGCCGCGATGGGAACCATGATGGGAAGGCTCCTGGTGACGATCTCTTCAGGGAGCCGGTTGAAAAACATCCAGAAGAGGATCTGGATCACCGGAATGGTGATCAGTACAATGGTGAAGAGTATCCTCAAAATCCTGCTCAGTCGTTGCACCCGATGAGCCGTATCCATGGAAGCACCTCCATCTTTGAATGTCCGGCATAGTTTATCGTTTATTTATTATTGATTGTCAATAATTAATTAATGATATACCCCAAGTGAGTCCGGGCGAATGCATGAATTTTCTCAATGAATCTGCACGGAAGAGCATACGGACAGGCCTGGGGATAGTCTCTCGACGCCTTCTCCATGATATATAACATCTTGATGTTTCATGGACAGTTACACGGATCGGTCTCTACAGCATAATCATGTTCCCACCGATAAGCAGACAATGACCTCGGCAAGATACCTGTGCATCCTATTCCTCCTCTGTTTCCTCACCTTGTGTCCTGCAGCCCATGCAACACACAACCAGCGGGTGATCCTCGCAACCGGAGAATGGCCGCCCTACACCTCTCAGTACCAGAGGAACTACGGGATATTCACCGAGATCGTCAGCGCCGTATTCAAAGAGATGGGCATGAAGCCCGTCTATCGGTTCCATCCCTGGAAGAGATCCGAGATGGAGGTAAGAAAGGGTCTTGCCCTTGCCTCCTTCCCCCATGTCATAACACCTGAAAGGCGGGACGAGTTTCACTTCTCGGAGGCCATCGCCTACAGTACGGGACGGATGTTTTATAACACCAGAAAAAATCCGTACGGGGTCGAACTCGACAGCATCGACGACCTGAGGAGGTATTCGATCGGAGGCGGAACGGGCTATCGGCATGAGGGGGTGCTCCGCAACCTGGGTCTCTCAATGGAATATGTGGCATCGACGGACCAGAACATCCGTAAGCTCTTTCTCAGGCGTGTCGATCTGCTGCCCATGGATGAGGTCGTGGGCCTCTATCAGATCCGCAGACTCTATCCCCGCAGGATGCATTCTTTTGCATTTGCGGAGAAGCCCCTGACACAGGACAGCCTCCACGTGATGTTCTCCACAGCATATCCCCAAGCAGCTGAGATTGAGGAGGAATTCAACCAGGCTCTCCTGAAGATCAGGGAAAAAGGCATATATCAGCTTATCTGCAGCAGGTACGGGATCGTAGTGTCACGTACCCAGACCGTCCTTCCCCTCGTGTTCGGAGGCGAACCCCCACGGCCACAGGCTCCCTTGTCGCCATGAGGGAGTCAGTGCCTGCCGGACCTCGTTCTTAATACCATCAAACCGTATACGCACATGTTCACGAGAACCACGAGGGCGGCAAGGATCATCTGAATCTGTCTCGTCAGGCCCTCAGGGTAGATGACAGGTTCGAGACAATGGATGATGAAGTCTCCCCGATAGCCCTCCAGTCCTGCCCTGCTGCGGAACATATTCTCCAGCGGCGTCAGGGGACAGATGAAACCGATCAGTTCCACAGCGACGCCCCAGATGACACACGGCAGATGGAGCCAGATAACCCTTGGGAAAAAGACGGCCAGGATGCCGCCGAGCATGACAAAGATAATGAAGCCAAGGTGGATAACCACGATTGCGTCCGCAAGAATCTGGTAGAGCAGGGAGACGGTCATGGGAAAAGGATACCCGGCACCCGTGAAACAATCAATCCTTTCCAAGGGCATCCTCTGAAACCGGCACTTAAATTGCACTATACACAGGATGCCATGGTGGATATCCTAGAGCCATGCATGCAAGGAGGTCATCGTGAAGATTTCCGTCATCCTGGCACATCCCGACCCGGCGAGTCTGAACCACGCCATTGCCCATGCCGCTGTGGAGACTCTCCGTGAGAACAATCACGAAGTCTGCTGCCATGACCTCTATGCAGAACGCTTCGATCCCATCCTTGAGGCCCGTGAGATACCCGCGGGAGTTCCCCTGACCGCCTCCATCGCCCTGCACTGCAAGGAGATCTCCCAGGCGGACGGCATCGTCATCGTCCATCCCAACTGGTGGGGACAGCCGCCCGCCATCCTGAAGGGATGGATCGACCGTGTGATACGGCCAGGGGTTGCATATGAGTTCGAGGAAGGTGATTCGGGAGAAGGTACCCCCAAAGGCCTCCTCAAGGCGAGGGCGGCTCTTGTATTCAATACGTCAAACACCCCTGCCCAGCGTGAGGAGCAGGTATTTGGCGATCCCCTGGAGAGCCTGTGGAAAAGCTGCGTCTTCGGCCTGTGCGGGATTCAGCTCTTTGAACGGAAGATGTTCCGGGTTATTGTCACGAGCACCGAAGAACAGCGATTCCAGTGGATTCAGGAGGTCAGGGAGACCGTCAGGACATACTTCCCTGGAACGTCGGGGGCCCAGTGAAGTCCGGGCAGTATCCGCAGGCACAAGACTTGTTCCTATGGAAAAATACCTGGACTTCCCATGGCAGATGAGTATGCATGCAGGAATCGCCGTTCACGGTCGTTTTTCCGAGGTATTCTTTTAAGATATATAATATCAATTGGTTACATGTCTTCTTTGAACGAATCAATCCGTCAACGCACTGATATAACTGATCTAAATTTATTTTTTGACAAATCTGTCATTGGATTGTAATTTTGTAATTACCCTAATTAATTTCATTGGTTCTCTGTCTGAACCGAAAAAGTATGAATAGCTGAGAACGAGGGGGCTTATCATGCAGGGAAGATTCATGCTCGCTCCAGTTATCCTGTTGATGGCTTTGGGTTTCATAGGAGCGGATCTCGGACATGCGGCACAGATTCAATCCGGCAGGGTAAAGGTCATTGCACCAGCTCAACGAGAAAATACCTCTGCGGGGATCTCAGTGGGCACGAAATCCACTGCCTCCATAAAAAAAGTCGCATCCATCAAAAAGAAGGTCAACAAAAGACATGCCGCCTCAAGTAGAAGGAAATATCACGGAAAGTCAAAGAACAAGGTTGTTTCGAGCAAGGCGGCCAAACCTTCGTACACCGCAATGAACGATATCGATACACTCCTGTCCCCTGAGAACTCATCGTATAAGCCCTACGATCCATGGCTGGCATATGAAATGCCTGAGACATACGTCCGATTGACCACGGAAGCCCGCCTGAGGAAGCTGAGGCTGAGCATCGTGGAATCAGCATACAATTACGTCGGGACCCCTTATGTCTGGGGCGGCACGAACCCGGACGGATTTGACTGCTCCGGCTTCGTCAAGTACGTGTATGAAGAAAACGGGATACGTCTGAGCCGGACATCCGGAGAGCAGGCTCATGAAGGGTCCCTGGTCTCCATATCTGAACTGAGACCCGGTGACCTCATTTTCTTCAATATGAACCGCCGGAATCGCCGCCCCATAGACCATGTGGGCCTGTATCTGGGTGAGGGCCATTTCATCCATGCGCCCTCCAAGAGATCCCGCATGATCAGGATAGAGAATCTGGAGAACACATACTATCTCCCCAAGGTCGTAGAGGCCCGGCGTGTCGTGGATTACATGAGATAGGTCTGAACGGTCAGTACTTCCTTTTCACCCAACCCTTCGCCGGTTACGATGATGTCAGACCATGATGTACCCCCTGCAGGCAAAGAATCGGACTATCTGCGAGTATTTACGATGAAAATTATGAGAAATAATGATTTCATCTAGTTACATCCCCATAATCAGCCATGCTATGTGCATATCCATTTGTTTTTATTAACTCATTTATCAATGCATTGACATGTCGTGCAAGCATTGATATATTTATCATACTACACATATTTCAGTGGCCCTTGATTCCGGGCCGAGATAATAAATATCATAACTGAGAACGAGGTGGTTTGTTATGCAGAAGAAAATTCTGCTCGCTCCAGTTATCTGCATGATTGTGATGGGGTTTATCGGTGCTCCCTTTTCTCCATTACTGGCGCGCACAACGGATAAGAACGCAAAACCAACCGATATTGCCCGACAGCATATGGAAAGCCAGCTCTCCGACCAGGACCAGGGGGGACAGGACCGTTCGGTCATGAAGGCCTCCCAGAAACAGACCAACAATGCAAAGAAAGAGAAAAAAAAGACAGGGATCAACAAGAAGGGTGCAAAAAAGAAATCTCTCAACAAAGCCGCCTTGAACAGTAAGAACAAGAGATCCACCAAGAAGACCAGGACAGTGAAAAATGGCGACAGCATTCCAAAGAATACTACCCCCGGACTGACGGGTTTTTCTCCAGAGAGTGCTTCCCTTTCCTCCCTTATGCCTCCTCAGCTACAACCATCCGACCTCTGGCTCGCGAAAGACAATCCCGAGGCATACGAACTATTGAAGCGGGAAGAGCTGAATGGCGATCTTGACAAACTTACCCTGAACATACTCTATTCCGCATACCGTTGTCTTGGCTCCCCGTATCGGTACGGGGGTACAACGCCGTCAGGATTCGATTGCTCGGGATTCGTGCAGTATGTATTTGGTGAAAACGGGATAACCCTTGGTCGCTCTTCCCGCGACCAGGCCCGTGAGGGAGTCCCCATTCAGCTTTCGGAGCTGAAGCCCGGCGATCTCATCTTCTTCAACATGCGACAGAAGAAACACAGCTCCATCGATCATGTGGGTCTCTATATCGGGAACGGCCAGTTCATCCATGCCTCTTCGTATCGCTTCCGTGAGATCGCCATAGAAAATCTCGAGAACGGCAGCTATATGAACAGGCTGGTGGGCGCACGCCGGATTCTTGAGTACCCCAGCAACGAGTCCGTGGTTATAGAATGACAGCGATTCCTCCGCTCTCCTCGATGGAGCTTCAGTAATCGGCATGAACCTGAGCGACCAGGAATTCGCCCGGATCGTCAGGCGATCCATCGATCGCATCCCTGATGAAATAATGCGCCATGTGGAGAACGTGGCGATCACGGTGGAAGACCGTCCTTCCCGCGAACTGCTTGATGATATGGGGATCCCCCCCGATGACACCCTGCTCGGCGTATATACGGGCATCGCACTTCCGGAGCGGTCAATGACCAGCCCTTCTTTCTATCCCGATACCATCATCATCTTCAAGGAACCGCTTCTCGATATCTGCACGTCCATCAGTGAACTCGAAGATGAGATCGAGATCACCGTTGTCCACGAGATCGCCCACTACTTCGGCATAAGCGAGGAAAGGCTTGCCGGTCTCGGTTACATGTAGTGATCCGGGGAAAACCGAACAATGGCTCTGAATACTCGACCGGAGTCATATTTCTCCATGGAACCCTGCATATAAGTATAGTATAAGGGAAATGGATCCTTTACCCGAGCGATCCCGTACAGTAGCCGTACACCGACGGCCTGAGCCGACTTCAGAAGCTACCCCCACGATCAGACCAGGCGGGCGGAATATCATGGAGCGAGGAGGAACAAGTTCATGGCGACATTCATCCTGTTCGGCAAGTATTCGGCTGATGCCCTGAAGGGGCTGAGTGCGGCACGTACGAAGAAAGCCGCGGCACTGGTCAAGAAGCTCAAGGGGAAGATCGTGTGCATGTATGCCTTACTCGGTGAAAAGGATCTTGTCTTCATCCTGGAGCTTCCCGGCATGGAGGATGCGATGAAGGCTTCAGTGGGCCTCTTCAAGCTCACAGGAATCACCTTCACCACGTCACAGGCCATAGCGGTCGACCAGTTCGACAAGCTGATGTCTGAGATCTGACCAAGACCGTCAGGGCCATCGGAATATCATTGGAGGGGATCATACCTCCGAGGGTGCAGGGACCGGCGGGATTCCGACGATACGATGTGCAGGAGAATCATGGATTGAGCAGATGGATTCTCTGCTCCCTGCCTGTAGGTCGGTGAGGGCTCATATACGTTGAATCCTGCAGAAGGGAGACACATGCTCAGGTTGCATCTCATAAGGATCTCGGCCATTACAGTACTTGCAGCCGTTCTGTGGGGGTGTCCAGGCGGAAAACCCGAGATCATCGAACAGAAGTGCTCCACATGCCACAGCACCTCGGTTGTTTATGCCAAAAAGAGGACGGTCGATGAATGGGGCCGGCTTGTCTACGGCATGAAGATCCGTGGCCTCAAACTCTCAGCCGAGGAGGAAAAGCAGGTCCTGGGAGCCCTGGCAAAACACTACAGCATCGATTAACGATACAGATGCATCCTCCCGGGATCAGTTGAGGTCATTGGGTGCGGGTACATCGCGTGTCCCGCCTCCTCCCTCGACAAGCTTGCTTTTCTCAATGGTAACCTTGTGCCATCCCTTCTTCTTATCCTGGGCCAGTGCCAGGTAATCCTGCAGGGCAAGCTGCCGCTTCCTTGCCAGAAGTCCGTTTCTAAGACTCTCTACCTGATTCTTGTCAAGGGATCTGATATCGGCGGTCTTCTTGGATTTGATCCACACGATATACACTGCCCCCTTGCCCTCGAACACCTTGGGTGTCTTCAGGGAGTCCACTTCGTCCATGAGCTTGGGGATCATGGAGAGCTTGGGGACGGCATACGACGATCGTTTGAACTCCCCCGTGCTGGCGGGGTTCATGGCTATCAGCTGTTCCATGGGAGATGTGGCGAGTTTCTGGGCGTATTCCTTTGCCTTTTCTTCAGCGGCCTGCGCCCTGACATCGGCCTCTACGGTCCCCGCGATATCCTTGAGCTCAGGCACACGTGAAAGCTCCTTGCGGATGACCTTATAAACGGCGTACCCGTCAGGGGTACCGACTACATCTCCGAGTTCGTCGGCCGAGAAGGTGAAGGCCTTCTTCACTTCCTCGGGCTTCATGGCAAGGACGGCATCCTCTCCTTCGGAGAACGGACCGATCTGCCTTACCTCGATACCTTTGGCCTTTGCATAGCCTTCGAAGTCCGGCTTACTCTGTTCATACAGCTCCATGAATGCCTTCTTCGCCTCGTCATGAGCGGTAAGCTTGGCGCGCTGCAGCTTGAGAGTATCCATCACGGAAGTTGAAACGGATTCAAAGGGTATGGTCTTCGCTTCCTCCCTTGCCTCGAGCTTCAGGATCTGAAGTCCCTCCGGAGATGCGATCGGGCCCTTGACATCACCCGGTTTCATTGTGGCAATGACTTCTCCCAGCTCCTTGGGGAAGCTGTTCACGGGCAGCATGCCGAGGTCCCCACCCTTCTTGGCGGTGAGCTCGTCTTGGGAATACTGCGCCGCCAATGAGGCAAAGTCCTTTCCCTCCTTTGCCTGCGCCACGATCTTTCCTGCCAGCTCTTCCTTCTGCCCCGTTGTCTGAGTATCAGTACCATCGGGCATCTTGATGAGAATATGGCGGACATGAACCCGTGCAGGCTCACTGAACTCCGCCTTGTGAGTATCATAGTAATCCCTGGCATCATCGGTTGTGACCTCTGTGCTCGACAGATACGAGGTGGCAGGGAAGTCAATAACCGCAATGGTGATCTTCGGAGGTACCCGGTACCGCTCCTTGTTGGCGTCATAGAAGGCCTGTATCTGGTCCTGACTGACCTGCACATCCTTGAAAAAGGAGGCCGGGTCGATCGTGATATAGTTCAGGTCATACGTGTCGCTGAGCTGGTGGTAAGCCGCATCGAGCTCCTGGGGGGATACTATGACGTTCTCTGTCAGCACCGAGACAAAGAGCTGCTTCAGGAGGTCCTTTCGGGCCTTCTGTTCGAACTCCGCAGGTGTGAGTCCCTCATACTCGAGATACCTCCGGTAGATCGCCTCGTCGAACTTGCCGTCACGCTGGAATGCAGGCACCTGGCTGATGAACTGCTGGAGATCGCCATCGGTGATTTCAATGCCCATCTTCTTGGCATCAGTTTCTATGATGTACTGATCTATGAGGTCATCGAGCACCTTTCTCCTCAGGTCGAGACGCTTGATCATCTCCGGGGTAAGCGCCTGACCGAACTGAGCCTGATACTTCTTCAGGGTATCCGTATATGCCTTGGAGTAGTTTTCCGTCGATATGATGAAACGGTCGATCTTGGCTATTTTATTCGCCTCACGACTGAGGTACGAGCTTCCTCCCCACAGAATGAACACGACAATGATGGCGCCGAAGGCGGTGTAGGCCAGCCAGCCCTTGGAATGTTTGCGCAAATAGGTAAGCATTCAGCTCTCCTTCATATACGATGACATATTGCAGGGCAAAATAGTTGAAGCGCAAAATTATTGCAAGGATTTCATGCGAGAGGTTGACCTTGTTTTACGGGAGATTTCTTTCTATACTTACGCACGGATAGTCCGTATTCACACACCTGGATGAGGAGGAACCGTGGAGAAGGTCTTCTTTTTCGGAGGCATTGCCGGGGTTATCGGTGGATTTGTCGTGATCCTCTATCAGGGTCTCACATACCTCAGTGACAACGTATGGAATTCCTTCTCCCTCCTCACTGCAGTGAATCATGGCCCTACATCACTGGCCGATTCACTCGCAGCATCACCCGCACTCTTGGATTTCCTCGATAAATGCCCTTTGTCGGCCGCACTCATCGTTTTCGGCCTCATCCTGCTGTGGGGAGCGGGCAGGCTCAGGAGCAGGTTCGCATAAAGCGGTGATGCCCGCCCGTCTGCCGGAGGCGTCACGCGTCCTTAACCCTTTGCCTGACCTACCCATCAATCTTTCGTCCGCAGCTGTCCTTCCCTGCCGCTGTCCACCCACATTCCCAGCCCCTTCGACCGTGCCTCCCTCTCGTAGACGATGAACAGATCTCTCCATGGATGGGGGAACCGCCTGTATGCCCGGGCCCAGCCGTCCCTGATTATGCGTCCGTTCACCAGCACATCATCCACATATACATAGGCGAGCATCCTGCCGTATTTGTCTTGCGGCGGATCTCCCCGGGACAGCCGCACCCTCCTGTTCAGGACGAGTGAAGTGAGGTATGCCTTGCTCTGCAGGCCGAAGGGCTCCTGCTTCGAATACGGAGAATCCACCTCAGGTGCATCCACTCCTATGAGGCGGACCTTGGTACCGTTATCAAGCCGGATGGTGTCGCCGTCGAATACCTGCATGACGATCCGGGTATCAGCCGCGCCAAGGGCATGATAGATGCACAGCAGGATGAGTGAAGCCAGGACTGCGATGAAGATGGGCGCCTTCGTTTTCCTTGGCATAGCCGGGCCAGTCTTTCCCCTTCAATGCCCGGCAAGCTCACTGAGATCCGCAAGCAGCGTCCGGGCATAGAGTTCGTAATGGGTAACCGGTGCCAGGTGGGTTCCCGGCAGTATCTTCAGTGAAAGACGGGCAGTGCCCGGGAGGTCGGCGAAGAAGGTCTGCCTGAACCGCAGTTCTTCATCAGGGGTCACCCGGGAAGTGTCCTCGATGCCGAGCTGTCTGGCAGGGTCCATGCAGGAATCGTCGGCACCGAAGATGACCGCTGCGCGGTCAAGGTGGGAAACCTTGAATGTAGAGCTGTCGCAGTAGGCGCTGCACTCCCGTATGTCCCTGAAGACACGGCCTGCCTTCGCCGGATGGAGCTCGATCAAGGCCCCGGGGAGGGAACGGAGAAAGTCACCGGTGAATCCCTTGGTGAAGCCCCAGGAGGACCTCATCATCTGTCCGGCATGGCCATTGCCCATCCGTGCGAATATCCGCAGGCTCTCCAATGCAAACCTGCCGGTAAGCCCCCAGGGGCCCCAGTGCTCGTATCCTGCGGGGCAGACCTGTCCCAGGGAATGGACCGACCTCGGGTAGGCATGGGAGAACCTGCGCGCCAAGATACCGCCATGAGACCACCCGATGGGGACAAGTTCCGTTCCGGCCGCATCCTTTCCGGCATCTCCCTTCGTCCCGTTCACGGTCACCGGCTTGCTGCTTATCGGGGTAAAGTCTTTCACGTAGATTCCCTGCCGGCCGAGGACGAACCTCACCATGTCCATGAGGATGACGTCCTTGCCGCTGTCGCCGTAAAGAAGCGGATCGCTTCCGTATGGGGTGTCGCATACCGGAACGACGACAATGCCCGACCTGCACAAGCCCGCCAGGTTGCTGGTGAACTCGTAGGCGTCATCGGGTCTTTGGGCATGTCCCTGGAAGAAGACGAGGATGGGTCCCGCAGGGTGCCCCTGCCGAGCGTCGGTGGCTTTTTCCTGTGCTGTCCTTGCATCTATGAGGAGTACGTAGCCTTTGATGTCCTCGTCATTGAAATTGATGCACAGGGTCTCCACATCCGGTGCCGCAGGCAAGGTCCGCTGTTCCGCCGTTGCCTCCGATGGAAAAGCACATAAGGTCATGAGTAGGGGGATTACGAATCTCATCATCACATCCCTGCATTGGGACAAGTATAGCGTACTTGCCCCGGGGGAGCTACGACGACCCTGATGATCCCTTCTCGATGTCGAGGATGATGTGACCTCCCGGGAAGGACTTGGTCACGTAGTCGTTGAGATTCTCCATCTTCCTGATGATGTCGCGGATTTTCCTCGCCTCGCTCAGGATCGATCTGGCCATCTCCTTCGCGGCAGCTCCATCCCCTTCCCCCTTGGCTATGGCGTTTGCCTCACCCATGAGTACGGTAAGCGGCTGGAACACCTCGTGGGCGGTCGTCGTGGCGAGCTGCATGACCATTTCGAAATATCTCAGCCTGTCCTGCTCATCGCGGATGGTGATGTAGTCGAAGGCTCTTCTCACGGTGAACCTCAGGAGTTCCGCGCTGAAGGGCTTGATGATGTAGTCATACGCACCGGCTCGCAGTGCGTCTATAACACTGTCTATGGTGGCGTAGCCTGTGATGACGACTATGAGGGAGTTCAAGCGGCGTTTGTGGATGAAATCTATGACCGCCATGCCGTCGATGTCGGGCATCCTCAGATCAGTGATCACCACGGGGTATTCCCTCTCGGTCATGAGCCGGATGCCCATCTCCCCGCCCACGGCTACATCCACCTTGATGCCTTCTTCGCTAAGGATGTCCTCGACCAGGTAGCATTCACCTTCGTCGTCATCTATGACAAGAACGGCCTTCTCTTCTTCATGAGGCGTTGAAGACTTCATATAGGAATCCAAAATAAACGAGACGTTTCGATTTATCAAGGGCGACTATGGAAAAGGAAGTGACCTGTTGCCTTGCAGCCTGAGACCTGTGCGCACCCTTTGAGGTTGGCGGAGGGTCGGGAAAGGAGGATCAGTTGTCGGTTTTGGTCAGATCGAGATTGCCCAGGTAGGAATGCACCATTGCCACTGTCGGGGAAAGAAGCGGATTGTGATGCTCGTCATACTCCACCACGAACCTCTCTCCGGCAAAATAGATCACCACGGGCCTTACCTCTTCCCACCTGTTTATGAGTCTTTCCCTGTACTCTTCCATTCTCATGTAATGATGCCCTTTCTTGAGCTTCTTACCTTAACCTATCGGTTGAAACGGGGTTCACTTGAGGGGACGGCCATCAGCTCAAACCGAATATCATGGCAAAGCGACCGAGCCCGCCCTTCAGTTCCTGGTTGTATATTCTGAGCTCAGGCTGTTCCATGGCGATCCTCCCGATGTAATCCAGACACTGTGAGGGCCTGCTCTTGGGATTCACCAGGGTGAACGGCTTTCTCTGAGCCTCGGCGGCACGGATGGATTCCTTGTCGTACAGCACCCCGCCCAGATACTGCGGTTTTACGGAGAAGAACGTCTCAATGTTGTTGATCCTTTCATCGGCGGTCTGGCATATCCTGTTGAAGATGAATATACCCTGATTGAGGTTGGAGATCTGATTCATGACCACCCAGGGTGAAAAGATCCTGCGGGGCTTGTAGAACTCAACCTTCTCCATGAGTTTCTCTTCGATTGCCTTGAACTGCTGGAAAGATGCCTTGATGCAGGCATAACCTGCAATGATGTCCTGGGGTGTCGTAATGATGATGATCTCGTCCGAGGCCAGGGCGAAATCGAGCACCGTGGTGGTGATGCCTGCGCTAAGGTCGAAGATGGTGAAATCATACCGCTGGCTGATGTTCCTGAAGTTCCTGATGAACTTGGAACGTTGGATGTAGTTGATGTTGGCCAGTTTGAACTCGCCCGAACTTCCGGCAATGAGATCGAATCCAAGGGGTGTCTTCTCAATCATGCTATCCAGATTCACGTCGCCGAGGAGAAAATCATAGAGGGTATACTCCGGGAACAGCGCCAGCTTGTTTGATATGTCCGCATTCCCGAGGTCGGCATCGATGAGCAGTACGTTCTTCTTGCAGGAGCTGATGACCCGCGCCATGTTCATGGCTATGTGGGTCTTCCCCACGCCTCCTTTGTTGGAGATGATGGAAATGATTCTGCCTCTGCCTGCGGATTCGACGGACTCGACCTCATTGTTTCCGTTTCCGTTCGGGTAGTACATCTCTATCGCCTTCTCGATTTCATGCAGATCGGCGAGTGCAGGGTATACCTTCCTTCCCATATGGGTGCTCAGGGTCTCGATGATATCCTTCTGTTCAGGATCGCTTATGGCAACAAGCACTCCATCCCCGAGGAAACGGATGGGCAGGCTGTTATGATCCCTTGCAAATTTCATTTTCAAGAGCCTGATGCATCGCGGATCCGGTGCTTCACGGGAGATGTCGATGTAGGGCATGCCGCTCTTGCGCGCCAGCGTCCTGATATCGGTCGTATTCGTCATATGGGCCTCTTCCTTGACGTTTTCGGAAAAAAGCCCGGGAAGCTTTAGTGGTATTCGTCTTTCGTGATCTTTTCCCTGATCCGGTGGAGGAACTGCAGCGCTTCAAGGGGGGTAAGGGCATCGGGATCCATTTTAAGGATCTCCTCGATGATCCCGTCGTTTCTCGTCTCGAAGAGACTTGCCTGAACCGGGACGGGTACGTGTACGGCCGGCATCGACCTTGCCTTGGAGCTCACTGCCGCGAGAACCGCCCTGGCCTTGTCCACCACCTCATCGGGGACTCCGGCGAGCCTTGCCACATAGATGCCATAGCTTTTTCCTATGGCCCCTCGCTTGAGCATCCTGAGAAACACCACCTCGCTCCCGCTCTCCTCCACGGCCAGGTGATAGTTCTTGATGCCCTTGCGTCGACGGGGCAGGTCGGCAAGCTCATGGTAATGGGTCGCGAAGAAGGTCCTGACCTTGCGTTCGTCCAGATATTCGGCCACTGCCCAGGCAAGCGCCATGCCGTCGTAGGTGGATGTGCCCCTGCCGATCTCGTCGAGAATCACCAGGCTTGAAGAGGTTGCGTTGTGGAGTATGTCCGCTGTCTCGCTCATCTCCACCAGGAAGGTGCTCTGCCCCGCGGACAGGTTGTCCAGAGCTCCGATGCGGGTGAAGATCCGGTCCACGAGGCCGATGGACGCCTTTGAGGCGGGCACGAAGGATCCAATCTGAGCCATGAGGCAGATGAGTGCCACCTGGCGCATATACGTGGACTTTCCTGCCATGTTGGGTCCGGTTATGACATGGATGGTGTCCCGCTCGGCATCGAAGATGCATGGGTTCGGCACAAATTCGCCCGCCTTCAGCACCTTCTCCACCACCGGATGGCGGCCGGAGGCGATATCGATACGCCTGTCCATCACCACTTCGGGTTTTACGTACCCGTTCCTGGCCGCCGCCCGTGCAAGACCTGAGAGCACATCAAGACGGGCCAGAGAGTTCACCGTGGTCTTCAGTGCCGGGATATGGGGCAGCACGGATTCCCTGAGTTCCCTGAAAATCCGCTGCTCGATGGCCGCAATGGCATCCTGGGCCCCCAGCAGCCTGGCCTCGTATTCCTTGAGCTCGGGGGTGATATAGCGCTCGGCGTTCACGAGAGTCTGCTTGCGTATGTAATGGTCCGGCGTCTTTGCTGCATAGGCCTTAGTGATCTCGATGTAATACCCGAAAACCTTGTTGTAGCCTATCTTAAGCGTATTGATGCCGGTTGCTTCCCGTTCCCTGGCTTCCATGGCGGCGATCCACTGTCGCGAGTCCCTCCGGAGCATCCTGAGCTCGTCCAGCTCTGCATCCACCCCCGATGCGACGGCATTGCCGTCCGTCAGCCGCATTGGCGGCGTTTCCACCAGGGTATGCACGATCCTCTCCCTGAGCCCGTCCAGAGGATCGAGACCCGCCTTGATTTCCCCCAGAAGCTCGCCAGAAAAATCATCGAGGAGGGCCGTAATCCCGGGCACCTGATGAAGTCCTTCCGCCAGGGCCCTCACATCCCGGGGACTTGCCATGCCGGCGGAGATCCTCCCGATGATCCGTTCCATGTCCGGGACATCTCCCAGGAACTCCTCCACGGCACCAAGGGCCGGCTCCCGGGAAACAAGCTCGTCAACGGCTGCGAGCCGTTGTGTGATCGTGGCCGCATCCATGAGGGGAAAGGAGATCCAGTCCGCAAGCATACGGGCGCCCATTGAGGTACAGGTGTGATTGAGCAGGGAAAAGAGGGTGTTCTCCCGCCCCCCCGAAATGGTCTCGAAGAGCTCCAGGTTGCGTTTGGTCGTGGGTCCGAGCATCATGAAGCGCCCCGGGTTGTAGAATCTCAGGGTCGTGATGTGGGGCAGGACCGCCTTGCCGGTCCGACCCACGTAGTCCAGCACCATACCCGAGGCGATGAGTGCCGCAGGGGCATCCTTCAGGCCGAACCCGTCCATGGTCACGGTACCGAAATGACTGCTCAGGATCTGCGATGCCCTCTCCAGGGACATGGGCAGGTCCGGCCGTGTGATCAGAAAACCTTCCGGCATGAAATCCTCCGCCGGGGTGAGGACCTCGCTGGGACCCACCCGGAATATCTCGGAGAGGAGATCCTGCCGCGATGAGACCTCGGTTGCCCGGAAGTCGCCGGTGGATATGTCTATGAATGCGACCCCGAAGGAGCCCTGCCGGTATCCGCTGTCGACGGCCATGAGATAATTGGCCCGTTCGCCGTTCAGGTGGTCGTCCTCCACGATGAGTCCCGGCGTGATGATGCGAACCACCTCCCGCTTCACCAAGCCCTTGGATGCGGACGGAGCCTCGGCCTGCTCGCAGACTGCCACCTTGTTGCCCGCCCTGATGAGGCGGGAGATGTAGGAAGAGGCACTGTGGTACGGAATCCCGCACATGGGGACAGGGTTCTCCTTCCCCTTGTCACGGGTGGTCAGTGCCAGCCCCAGGAGCTTCGACGCCCTGAGGGCATCATCGTAGAACATCTCGTAGAAATCGCCCATGCGGTAGAAGAGGATGGCGTCTGCGCAGTCCCTCTTGATGTCGAGGTACTGCTGCATCATGGGGGTCAGTCCGTTCTCATTTTTCATGTATGGCGGCCTTGCGGGCTTTCTCTTCCTCTTCCTTGAACCTGGCGAGGCAGGTATGCTTGAAGCGGTCGACGAACTTGGGATGTTCCATATAGGCCTTGTTGGTGGCGATGAAAGAGTCCTTCAGGGCCCTCTTCACCTCACCCAGCTCCCTGGCATGAACCCCCGGCTTGTTGAGCGCCCGTGTCATACCGAGGCGCCCTGCGGGGCAGTACCGTCTCAGCTCCACGTCCCCTTCATCAAGGGCAACCGAAAAGGTGACGGTCAGGTGGACCATGTGGAGTTCTCCGGAGAGAAGCGTGGACTTGTCCTCCACCTCTATGCGCACGCCGTTGGTAAGTTCTATCCGTTCCATACCCGAAGGGATAATACGAGGCGGGGTGCAAAAGCAAGCACATGTCGCCGGGCGTCATTCCACCATCGGATATGCTCAGTCCTGAGGAACAGGGCCGGATGAAAAGAACAGTACGGAAACACCCGTGGCGGCATCACCCAGAAGGGTCCTGAGCCCGTCGAGAATGATGGGCACCTGGTCCGGCAGGGAGCAGTCGGCGTTCACGATCCGTTCGAACCGTCCCTCGGACCATCCGGTGCGCCACAGAACTCTGTTGCTTGCGGTCTCGATCATCTGTGCCCGCACCTGAGCATAGATCTCCACCTCATAGTTGTTCAGGTCGATGTAGCGGCACATGGTCCCATAATGCTCCATCCGCACGATGATGAGGTACTCGGCACCTACGTCCCTCCCCACGCCCCGGTAGTCCCTGCATGCATAGACACCTTCACCGCCGTCCTCCCGGAAACGCTCCAGTGCGCCGGCATCGGTGGGAATCTGCACCTTGAATGCCGCGAATCCCCTCCCCGCAAGACCCTTGACCAGGAGGCCCTGCACCGCCTCGAACTCCTGCGCCTTCACTTCCTTTGAGGCCTGCCTGAGGGCCCATGTCTCGTGCAGGCGCAGCGGATGCTCGGTATACTCGGCATCCGGGGAAAGAATGATGGAGCCTCCATATACGACGGGAGTGCCTGCCGCATTGATCACGACCTCGGCATCGGGAACCGCCGCAAGTGCGACGCCGATCCGTTTCCCTTTTTCCTGCCAGAAGGACCGGTCCAGGGGGACCGGGCGCATGGAGGCGCAGCTCGATACAAGGAACAGGACAACCATGAAGATGACCGGGATATGTCTGTTCATCGCGGACCCCCCCTTGGAGTTTCTCGCCTGTATAATAGCCGCTGCACTCACGGCAATCAATCAGGGGTCTCGGGGGAAGTCTCAGTACAGCGCCATTGCCGTCTTCATGAAGGCCCAGGCATTCTCCAGTGAGCCCACCATGAAGATGGGCATGATCCTGATGACCAGGGCGACGAAGATGAGCCCCACGGCGATGGTCAACGGGAAGGCCATGAGGAAGACGTTCATCTGCGGCAGCGCCCTTGCGATGATGGCAAAGGAGACATTGATGAGCAGCAGGACACCTACCACCGGTGCGGCTACCTTGACCCCGATGATGAACATCTGCCCCGCATAGGATATGACAGACATGAGGAACCCTGTGTGAACCATTCGGTCGCCTATGGGGATGACGGTGAAGGTCTCCACCAGCGCCTTGATGAGCAGGTGGTGGCCGCCGAAGGAGAAGAACAGGAGAAAGGCGGTGATGTAGAGCAGATTCGAGGTGATGGGGGCTGTGGCCCCCGTCATGGGATCCACGACGTTGGCGATGGAGAAGCCCATCTGGAATCCCATGAGCTCTCCCGCGATCTGTATGCCCGAGAAGATCACGTCGATGGCGAGGCCCAGGGTCAGTCCGACGAGCATCTGGTTCACCAGGATGACCATCAGCATGAGGATGTTCAGATCATCCGGCCTGATCTGGGTCTGCGGAACGACGGGCATGAGGATGAAACTCAGGAAGAGTGCGATCAGGGTCGTGATCCTGCGGGGGATGATCTCCGCGCTGAAGAAGGGCACCACGGCGAACACGGTGCCGATCCTGACGAAGATGAGGAACAGGGAGAGAAAATCGCTCCAGGCGAGGCGAAGAAGCTCGTTCATCGTATAAGCATGGGGATGCTGGCGAACAGGTTGTGGGTGTATGTGGTGAGCTTCTCGATGATCCAGGGCAGTGTTGCGAGAAGCGCCAGGAAGACCACGACGATCTTGGGAACGAAGGTGAGCGTCATCTCCTGGATCTGGGTGACCGCTGAGAATACACTGATGGCAAGACCCACGAGCAGGCCCATGATGAGCATGGGGGCCGCCACGATGAGCGTGATCTTGATGGCCTCGGCCATCATGGTGGTGATTGTCTCCGGCGTCATCCGACAAACCCCCTGATGAGCGATCCCACGAGCAGGTTCCAACCGTCCACGAGCACGAAGAGCATGATCTTGAACGGCAGCGATATCATGACCGGCGGCAGCATCATCATGCCCATGGACAGCAGGATGGACGAGACCACCATGTCGATGATGAGGAATGGTATGAACAGGATGAACCCGATCTGGAATGCGGTCTTGAGTTCACTGATCATGAATGCGGGGATGAGCGCCCTCGTCGGCACCTCTTCCTTGTTCTTGGGCTTTTCCTTTGCGACGATCCCCATGAAGAGTTGGAGGTCGTTCTCCCTGGTCTGCTTGAACATGAAGTCGCGCAGAGGACCTTCGGCATTCGTTATGGCCTGGGCAAAGGTGATGGTCCCGTTCTTGTACGGGGTCAGCGCCAGTTCGTTGATCTTGTCCAGGGTCGGGGACATGATGAAGAACGTCAAAAAAATGGCGAGTGCGGACAACACCTGCATGGGCGGCATCTGCTGGGTTCCCAGCGCCTGGCGGAGGAACCCGAGGACCACAACGATACGGGTGAAGGCCGTCACCATGATCATGATGGAGGGGGCAAGGGCCAGTATGGTGATGATGAACAGCACCTGGAGAGCCCCCACCACCTCTTGGGGGTTTCCGGCCTCCTTGACCCCGAGGTTGAGACTGGGGATGGAGACCCCTTCTGCAGCATACAGGAGGGCTGGGATGAACACTGCGGCAAGGAGCATCACACTGACGATATGAACTCTCTTCATTGCTGCGATCCAGTAGGCGATGTGAACTGTGCGAGGGATTTCTCGAACTCGCTTTCTTCCAGGTCCTTCAGCAGGTTCACCGTTTCGGCGGTAACCCCCAGGACGAGAACGGATCTGCCGACCCGTACCAGCGCCAGGCTTGCCTTGGCGCCGATGGCCACCTGACCGAGCACGTCCAGACCGAAGGTTTTCCGGGCGCGTGCCACCGGACCGTAGCGTCTGATGGCCCAGGCAAGGCCGAACATGAGGGCGATGACCAGCAGGAGCGAGAAGACGGCTCTCAGTCCGGTGCCGGCCATGCCGGACCCCGCAGCGAAGAGCGGCGGGGCATATCCCAGCAGGAGCAGGAACAGTGCGCAGGTTGTGCGTTTCATGAAAGTCTCTTCACCCTCTCCAGCGGACTGACGATATCCGTTATCCGGATGCCGAACTTCTCGCTGACCACCACCACCTCGCCCCTGGCGATGAGCTTGCTGTTGATCAGGATGTCCAGCGGCTCGCCCGCCAGCCTGTTCAGCTCGATGACAGAACCCTGGCCGATCTGGAGGAGATCATTGATCAGCATCCTGGTCCTGCCCATCTCCACGGTGACCTCCAGCGGGATATCGAGAATGAAGTCGAGGTCTTTGGATGGTCCCGTAGCATGCCTGGTCTCATCGAGCTCGGAGAAGGTGGCCTTCTTGGCGCCCTTGTCGAAGGGTTTGCCCTCTTCGATCTCCGCCCCCGATTCCAGGGCCTGGGCCCAATCCTCGGCGAGCTTGTCCTGGTCCACATCCTTATCCTTCTGCTCGTCGCCGCCCCCGCCCATGAGCTTGTCGATATCATCCTGGCTGAGCGTTCCGCCTGTCTTGTCGTCTATTGCCATAGCTCCCTCCTTAGTAGAGCTTCCTGTCGATCGAATTCACGATATCTATCGCAAGGCTATCCTTGACCTTGCCCGGGTGGGCGAAAAACTTCGGCAGGTTCTGCACGTTCACCACGAGCGGGTCATTGATGTCCTTGTCCAGCAGCACCACGTTGCCGGGCCTCAGCGACGCGAGGTCGCGGGGTGAGATCATCGTCCGGCCGAGCTCCACGTCCACATCCACGTATACCCCCAGGAGCTCGAGCTTGAGACGGTTAACCCAGGCCCCATCGACGCTCGTCTTCTCCTCCGAGTGGAAGGTGGCATAGAGCCTGTCGCGGATGGGTTCTATGAGCATGTAGGGCAGGCACACCATGACATTGCCCGTCATCTCGTCCATCTCTACCTCGAACTGGACCACCACGATCACGTCCTCGTTGGGTATGATGCCGGCGAACTGGGGATTCATCTCGGAGCGGATATAGTGGAACTCCAGCTCGTATACCGGTTGCCAGGCAATCACGAGCTCCTTGATGACGGAATTGACGACCTTGTGGAGCATGCGCTGCTCGATGGCCGTGAATTCCCGGCCTTCCACCTTCATGGTCCCGGCCCCCCGTCCCCCGAAGAAGCTGTCTATGAGGGCGAAGACGAGCTTGGTCTCCACGATGACCAGCGCATTTCCCCGCAGCGGCTCCACGCGGATGATGTGGATGCTCGAGGGCACCGGCAGCGAGCGCATGAAGTTGCCGAACTTGATGGTGTCCATGGATACCGGGGTGATATCCACCATCTTCCTGAGCATGCTCGACAGCGTGTTTCGGAAGAAGCGTGCAAAGCGGTCATGGATGGCGTCCAGCGAGGGCATTCTCCCCCGGACGACCTTGTCCTGGGCGGCAAAGTCGAATCGCTGGAAATGGCCTTCCTCTGCATGAGGTATGGCCGTCTCGGTGGCGATCTCTCCGCCTACGACCCCTTTTAATAGGGCATCTACCTCTTCCTGGGTCAGTATCTGTCCCATGTCACATCCTCACTGGACAACGAATTCGGTGAAGTACACCTGGGTCACCTGGCCCGACGTAAGGTATTTGTTCACCGCGGATGAAATCTCGCGTTTGAGCATCCGTTTGCCGGCCACCGTGGCTATGTCGTCGAAGGTCTTGTTGGAGAGGATCATGAGGATCTCGTCGCGGATCTGGGGCAGCTTGCCGCTGATCTCGCCGTCCGTGGCGGGGTTGTCCACCTCGAACTGGATGACCGCCTTCAGATAGCGCTGGCCCTGGGCATCGGCCAGGTTCACGATGAAGGGGTCGAGCATCTTCATCGGTCCGGAACCCCCTTCCTTTCCCCCTTCGGAGCCCTTCTTCTCCACCTGCTCCTGCTTGGCTTCGGCATCACTTTCCGCCTTACCCTCCCCCTTCGCCTTGGGAGCCAGGATCAGGAAATAACCGGCAGCCGCACCGCCGAGAACGAGCACGACGGCGAGCACGATGACGATGAGCATCACCGGCAGCTTCTTCTTCGGCGCTGCGGTCTGTTCCTTTTTCTCTTCCTTTTCTTCACCTGCCATGTGTCCCTCCTATATTCGGTCTTTCAAGAGGATGATCTCCACCCGTCTGTTCTTTGCCCTTCCGGTTGCCGTCTCGTTGGTGGCGATGGGTTTGAGCTCCCCATACCCTGCAACACAGAATCTCCCGGGCGGCATGCCCAGGTTGTAGACGAAGAAATCGGCCACGCTGATGGCCCGCTGCAGAGAGAGCCTCCAGTTGGCGTCATTTCCTCCGACATCATCCGTATGTCCCTCGATGGATATGGTGGGACTCGTCGACCGGATATTTTGCGCAATAGCCCCCAGTACGATGCCGGCATCTTTTTTCACCTGGATCGAACCCTCGGCGAAGAGGATGTCGCCCGGGATGCGGATGGCGATACCCCTGCTCGTCTCCACCACCTCGAAGAGGTCCATGCCCCTGGTGGGGAGGTCCTGGACTCCCTTCTCCTTCAGGGACAGGGTGATGCTCCTGAACAGGCTGTCGCTCTCGAGCTCTATGATCCTGGGCTCCGGCTTCACGAAGGGCTGAGCCATATGAGCCTCATGCTCGGAGGGAAACTGGAGGGGTCCTGCCACGGACCTGAAGAAACCGAACGACTCCTGCAGGGTCTTGTTGTCCATGGAACTCATGGCGATGATCATGACGAAGAACGTGAGCAGCAGCGTGACCATGTCGGAAAACGTGGTCATCCAGCCCAGGCGGTCGGGCAGCTTCACGTAAACGGCATCTTTGTCTTTCTTCGCCATCACTGTTCTTCCAGCTCCAGATTGAAGCCCTTGTAGAAGATGGACCTTCTCCATTCCACACGGGACTGCTTGATCTGTTCGAGATCCACGTCTCCGGGCAGCTCGCCCACGATGGTGATCTCGACCCTCCGATTCAGCCTCCTGCCTTCCTCCGTGGCATTGGTCGTCAGCGGCCTGCTCGATCCCATACCGTACGCCGTCAGCCTGCCCCCCGGGATCTTCTTCTGTTCGAGATACGAGAGTACGGCGAGCGCACGAGCCGCAGACAGCCCCCAGTTGGAGTTGAACGGAGGTGTTTCCACAGGGATGGAATCCGTATGGCCGGTGATGATGACCTGGTTGTCGATCCGCGACAGGATCCTCGCAACGGCGGAAAGCACCCGGGTACTCTCGCCGGTGAGGCCGTCGGTCACCCCATCGAAGAGGATCGATGACTTGATGGTGATGGTTACCCCGAGTTTTCCCTCGCTCACCGTGATACTGCTGACGGCGCCCGTATCGTTCATGGTATCCCGGATGTCCTTGAGACTCATGGGACCGCTCTGCACGGGAGGGCTCTGGGGAAGAAGGTTCCTGAGCTCTCCGGAGGAGAACGGGCTCCTGCCCCCGGGCAGGACGCCGAAGCTTCCCAGTATCGAGCCGATGGCCATCCTCTGCCTCTTGGTGTCCACGATGCTCATGGAAGCGAGCACCACGAAAAAGGTGAGCAGGATGAGGAAGAGGGAGCAGTAGAGCATGACCAGGGTATTCCTCGGAGGCTCCACATAGACGACCTTCTTCCGTGCCATGCGCTATTCACCTCTCGGACGGCCCACCACCTGCTCGCGCAGGGCGGGGGCGAGGAATGAATGGAGCTTGCGCTCCACGATCCTGGGGTTGTCTCCCGCGGAGATGGACATGATACCCTCGATGATCATGCCCTTCTCCAGGACCTCCTCCCGGGAGCGCATGGTGAGCTTGCCCGCCATGGGCAGGGCAATGAGGTTTGCCATGATGGCGCCGTAGAAGGTGGTTATGATGGCCACCGCCATGGCAGGGCCGATGGTGGACGGGTCGGACATGGACTGGAGCATCTGTACGAGGCCGATGAGCGTGCCCACCATGCCCATGGCCGGGGCAAATGTGCCCATGGAGTTCAGGATATCGGCACCCTTGATGTGGCGCTGTTCGATATGCTCGATCTCCGTCTCCAGGATCTCGCGGATGGCCTGGGGCTCGAGCCCGTCGATGACGAGCTCCAGGCCCTGCTTGAAGAAAGGATCACCGAGATCCTCGGCGGCGCTCTCCAGGGCCAGGATCCCTTCACGGCGGGCACGGGAGGCGAAATCGACAAAGGTGGGGATCAATCCCTTGGCCTCCCGGTGCTGGGCAAAGAAGACGTTCCTGATGACGCCGAATACGCCGAACACATCCCTCATGGGATAATTGATGAAGATGATGCCGAAGGTACCGCCTATGGTGATGAGCAGACTCGGGATGTTCACGAACAGCGTCAGTGGTCCTCCCGCCACGATCCCCATGAGGACCAGCCCGAATGCCACCAGTACGCCGATAATCGTCGCAAGATCCATAGAAGTACCCCTTGCTCCTCGCAGTAAGAAATCTCGAACTGGTGAAAAGCAAGGGATGTGCCACGATGCCTGTTGGATATAACTTGTTGTTATTATTTTATTTCGGGATTGGAGCAGATCTACGAAGGGCGGTTCGGGGGGGTCATAAATTTGACACTGCCGGTCTGCAGCGGTCTCTTCCGGCGGGTATTCCCGGTTCCATGATCCCCTCCCTCTCCTCCGGATCACGGGGGAGAAGGAGGGGACGGTGTGGACTAGGCTATGAGTATATCCGTTACCGCTTCAGGTTGATGAGCTCCTGGAGCATGTCGTCCACCGTGGTGATGACCCGGGAGTTCGCCTGGTACCCACGCTGGGTGGTGATCATCTTGACGAACTCGGTGGCGATGTCCACGTTGGACTGTTCCAGGGAGTTGGGGGCGATGCTCCCCAGGCCGTTCTCGCCGGGGTGGCCGGTGATGGCATCGCCGGATTCCCGGGTCTCCGCCCAGAGGCTGCCTCCGACCTTGGTCAGGGCCTGCTGGTTGTTGAACTTGGCCACGGCCACCCGGTAGAGGTTGAGGATCTGGCCGTTGCTGTAGTTGCCCGAGATCACGCCGTCGGTCCCCACGGAGACGCTCTCCAGGAAGCCCGTGCCGTACCCGTCCTGGGTCTGGTAGACCGTGGTGGATGCGGAAGCGTACTGGGTGGAGGTCAGGGCCTGGGGCTCCCAGGTGGAGGTGGGCAGGCCGTCCGCGGCAATGTCGTCCACCGTGGCCGCGCCGCCGGTCCAGGCGCCGTTGGTGCTCCGGGCCCCGAACTCGGTGGAGATGACCTGGGGCACGCCGGCCACGAACTCGGCGGAGAACTGGGGATAGCCGTCCGTGGAGAAGGAGGTCGCCTGCACCCAGCTGGCCGGGTCGGTGGGATCCCCTGTCCCGTCGTACACGAAGGCGGACTGCGACTCGAGGGCACCGCTTGTGGCGTCGAAGGTCAGTGTGCCGCGCATGAGGATGCCCTGGGCCGTGGTGCCCGCCATCCCTGCCCTGAGGTCGTCATCGGGGTTGCTCACGATGATGTACTCCCAGGTGTTCTCAAGGTCCGTGACACCTGCGGCATACTCGCTGGAGGCGTCTATCTTGTCGTAGATGATGGTTATGTCGTGGGAGTTGCCCAGGGAGTCGTACACCGAGATGGAGGTCTGGTACCCGTAGTTCGCGTCCCCGATGGTCTCGTCCGCAGTGGCGTCCCAGGCGTCGAAGAGGCTGTCGGCGTTCGACGTGTCCTCCATGTTGAGATTGGTGATGGCGGTCAGCGTATCGGTGGCCTCCGGGGGAGAGGTGAATGCGCTCAGCTGGATGTCCTGGATGGTGCCTACGTCGTTGCCGTCCTCGTCCAGGGCCCATCCCTGCGCCACGTACCCTTCGGGGTTGACGAACCACCCGTCCGCGTCGAACCGGAACTGACCGGCGCGGGTGTAGTACTCGGTTTCCTCTCCCATGGGTGATACGATGAAAAAGCCGTTACCGCCGATGGCAAGGTCGGTGGCCACCGAGGTCGATTCGAAGGACCCCTGCTGGAACAGGGTGTCCACCGTGCTCAGGGCGGAACCGCGTCCGATCTGGGAGGTCCCCGAGGCCGTCGCCACGGACTGGGCAAGCACGTCCTGGAACGTGGTCCTGCTCGCCTTGAAGCCCAGCGTGTTCACGTTGGCGATGTTGTCGCCGATGACGCTCATGGCATTGCCGTTGGTGGATAGACCGCTGATGCCGGAAAACAATGAACTGGATATACTCATATGTGCCTCCTTTTCTCCTCTTGTCTTAGCCTGATATGGCAGTGACCTGGGACAGGGTCACCTGTTTGTCGCCGACCTGCAGATAGATGGTCCCGTTCTCGAACTTGATGCCCGTGACCGTACCGTTGGCGTACGTGGTTGCGCTCACGGCCGAGCCGGAGTAGTCCGTCGCCTCCAGGGTGAAGTAATACGTGCCCGTGCTGACCGCTTCTCCTCTGTCATTGGTCCCGTCCCAGGTGAACGAGGCGTCGCCTTCCAGCACGTCCTCCATGGTCATGGTGCGCACCGACGTCCCCGCGGAGTTGTAGATGGTGAGCGTGACATCGGCCGCGTTGTCTTCCACGTTGAAATCGATGGTCGATTCGCCGCCCGAGTAGACGATGGTGTTGCCGCTGGCGCTCACCTGCTTCCCGATGAACGAGGCGGCCTGCATGCTGTTCATGGAGTTCTGGTACTGCGTCATCACCTCTATGTTGCTGCTCATCTCGGTCATGGCCTCCAGCTGGGAGAACTGGGCGAGCTGAGAAGCGAACTCGGTGTTCTCCACGGGGTTCAGGGGATCCTGGTACTGGAGCTGCTTGATGAGCAGGTTCAGAAACATGTTCTTTTCGGTTTCCACCTCGTTCGTGGTTGACGACGACGCGGAATCGGCCGCCGCCTGGGTGGCCAGTACATTGCTCAATCCTATGGTTGACATGAAGACCTCCTTCCTCTTTAGGCAAAGATGTCAAGTCCGCTTGTCTCGGAGTATCCCTGTTCCGGCACCCGGGCATACGCGCCCTGCTCCGAATACGACCTGCCTGTACCCTGCTCCTTACCTCCCCGGGAAGATCCGCCGTGGCCGCGATCGTATCCCGCCCAGGCGGCATAGGCCTCCCGGTGGTCGCGCGAGGTGAAGGTGTCCGTGGTCACCACGAACTGGGTGGCCTTGATGCCCTGCTCGGAGAGTGCCTCTTTCAGGACGTGCATGTTTTGCTGCAGGATATCGCGGGTCACGGGCTGGTCCACCTTGAAGGATGCCAGGATCTGCCCGTCTTCCATCCGGATGTCGATGTCCACCCTGCCGAGCATGGGCGGGTTGAGCTTCAGGCTCACGGAGCCCTCGTTCCCCTTCACGCCCGTCGGGACTGCCTGCCTGATCTGGTCGAGCACGTCCTGGGTGTACCTGCCCGTCTTACCGGCCGCCTCTTCCCCCATCCCCTGGGCAAGGGCGTCGAGGGAGGCCTTGGTAAAGGTGAACGACTGGACCGTTGCGGACTGGTCGGGGTGGGAAGACTGGAGCATGTCGCTGATCTTGGCGAACTCCTGCCGGGAGAGCGATCCCTTGAGCATGCCCAAGGCCGTGGTCTCCTGTTTGGTCAGCTCCCTTCCGGTGTTGGCGTCGAGGAACTCGGAGACCCGTGCGGTCGCTTCATCCACTGCGGCCTGCCGCACGGTGGGGTCGGTGGAGAAGAGCAGGTCCTGGACCGTCTTCTTCGGTATGTTGAAGGTGTTCTCGAGGGTATCCATGACCTCGGTGACCTGGGCGACGGCTCCGGACCCGGCCTCGGATACCGCGTCGGACGTGACGCCTGTCGTGGAGCCTGTCTGCATGATCTCGGCAAAGACAGCCGCCGCAGCCGTGGTGGATGTCTCCATCCCTGAGCCGTTCAGGACAGCCGTCAGGGACTCCCTGATGCCGGCATTGATCTTCTCGATGTCGGCCGGGGTCGTCTTGAGCTGTTGGGCGGCGGTCTCTCCGGATTGCACCGTGGTCTGGGGAACTCCCTTGGATAAGGCGAACAGCGTGACCATGGCGTCGAAGGTGTCCTGGTCCACGGTGGTCTGTTCGATGAGCTGGTCCACGTTCAGTCCGGTGTCTGCAAGCTGCCCTTTGAGCTTGGTGGAAAGGGCCTCGGCAAGATTTGCCTTCAGTCCGGCAAGGCCCTCCGTGTCGGCCATGAGCTGGGCGATGTCGGTGTCAGCTACCCCGCAGGAGGCCAGGAGGGTCTTGAGGCCTTCATCGGAGAGCCCCTCCCCGTTGCCAAGAAGGAGGGCCTTTACGTCTTCAGCCGTCAGTCCCATGGATTTCAGGGCGGTCAGGTACTGCAGCACAGGGATGGCCTGGGTATTCCCTGCAAGAGATGCGAGGAGGTTCTCATCGACGGAACCCTGATCGGTCAGGAGCTTCTGTAGGAGCGGCGCATCTTCCGTGGAATCGCTCTGGAGAGCAGCGGTGAGCTGGGCTTCGAACCCGTCCCGGGAGCTTCCCTGGTTGAAGACCTTCTGCAGAAGTCCCATGGCCCCGTCGGCTATTCCCATGAGTGCTGCTAAGGGTGATGGCATCTTTGCCTCCGCATACATTTCGTTGCCAACCTCTTGAGCAACCTTGGTGCCAGAGGCCTGCAAAGCCTGGAGGATCCATGATCCTCGCTGCAAAGAAGACAGCCGTAAGGGGAAATTTTTCACCGAGGGGGGAGCAAATGTTGCCTGGAGGAGGGAATCAGGGTGTAGTACGCAAGAGCCTGAATACGTTCATACGCGGGTGATGGGAAGTTGACTATATAATGATCTGTTGGAAGCTTAACCAGGATTCAAATGATCTCTGGTGAACACTTGTATAGATCTCAGGTCAGTATATATAGTCACAACGGAAATGGAGTAGGCTGAGGTTAATCGAAGAAATCTAAACCCTGAGCTGACCATATAGTATGGTGCATACTCTTCGGGTTTTTCAGATGCTGAGATGCCGGACAGTAATCAAACAAATCTACAATCTGAAAAAAGTGAAGGTCATAACCTCTTGTTCTCCTGATGATAGATATCATTCGAGCATCCAAACTTTTCAGGCCAGTGTAAAACCTCGTCTCTCCATACAGACAGCATAACATCGGCAAGAGCTCTGCTATCTTGATGAGAAATATACACTCTTGCGTAAAACTCAGAATATAAATTAAGGATATCTATAACTTGAGAGAAGGTGATTGAACCACTCTTCGACAAGCATAGGTCTGGCTTTCTGAGAGGCATGCAACTCATTATTGGAGCAACAATGCTTTGGACATCTCTCTTTACTGGCCTGATTAGTCGTTCGCACACAGAAGTAGCAGCAAATAACGCAACAGTATGGTATATTGAGAATAGGTGGAAGTCATTACAGAAGGAGGATACCTGTGAGTAAGACGACAGTATTTCTGGCGATATGTATGTTCTATGTAACTGTGGTACCGTGCGTGATTTTCACCGATGCATCTGCCGCTCCCAATTGCGTGATCCAATGTTTCAAGGACTGCTGCGGCGATGAAGGCATATGCAACGGAGATGACGAGAAAGCATGCGTTGTGAAGTGCGGGAAAGAGTGCGATGACGGTTCAGATTCTTCTTCATCAGTCAATACAAAATGTTCCGGAGAATGTTTTAGGAATTGCTGCGGTGATGATGGCATCTGCAGTGAAATTGGAGAGAAGGCATGCGTTGCGAAATGCAAGAAGGAGTGTAAAGACAGTTACGATTCATCTCTATCGGGCAATACAAAATGTTCCGGAGAATGTTTCAAGGACTGCTGCGGTGATGAAGGCATATGCAACGGATATGACGAGAAGGCATGCGTTGTGAGGTGCGTGAAAGAGTGCGATGACAGTTCAGATTCTTCACCATCCTCTTCCGATAAACTCGTGGGGAAAGACTGAGACAAAATGGTTTTCGTCACGGACGCAGCTACATGACCCTGTATATTGTTGATCGAGGATGTGAAGTTACCAACAACTTTTTAAATTGTTAAGAACCTTCGGTTGCGTGAGACCATAAATCAACTGTTTTATTCTACAGTTATTACCAGAAGATCGAAACAACTATAAGTGATGATAATACAGAACATCATGTTTATGTAAACCCATGCCTATCATGAGGCAGATTCCCACCGCCCCGACCATCTGGAACGCCGCCACATACCCGATCACCTCGCACAGGAACCCGAACCCCACGGACGCCACGAGCATCCCCACGTTGAAGGACCAGACGAACAGCGCGTTGGCGATGCCCTGGTGCGCTGGGTTGGCAGCGATCATGGAGGCGTTCAGCGTCGGATAGAGGTATCCGTAGCCTACCCCGAAGAGCAGGGACAGGGCGATGAAGGCTAGGCCCCGGTCCGCCCAGGGAATGCACAGGAGCAGCAGAACCAGTAGGACCGATGACGCCGTCCACGATACCCTGCCCGGCAGCGCCCTGATCTTCGCATACAGGACCGTCCACACGAGCATGCTCCCGAACACGAAGGAGATGAAGAAGGGGCTGGAGTCGGTGATCCCCCGAGTCATGAGGAACGGCGGCAGGAACACGATGGCAGACCCGAAGATCGCCCCCAGGACGAGGCTTGCAGCTGCCAGGGCAGGGGCCGGATTCACGCCGGCCAGTCCGGTCCATCCCCCCGATGCCCGCACAGGGAGGAGGAAGGACAGGAGCAGGGCTATAAAACCGAAGGCCGATGCGCTGGCAAAGAGTGCCGAATACCCCCATGACCCGACGAGGAACTCCCCCAGGGTCGGCCCGATGGCATGCGTCATGATGCCCGCAACGGTGAGGATGCCGAGCAGCAGCTTCCGCTGGCCCGGTGCGCCTGCCTCGGTCACCATGGCCCCGATGATCCCGAAGGCGCTCGAGAACCCGATGCCCTGGAGGATGCGCAGCAGGAAGAGGGCGGGCAGGTAATTCGAGGACACGCCGTACAAGGCTGTGGGTACGGCCATGAGGACAGTCCCCGCCATGAACAGGCGCTTCCTCCTGACCTTCTCGGAGAGATACCCAGCCACCGGGAGGCTCGCCAGCACCGAGAGGCTGAACGCCCCCATAAGCAGGCCGATGGCCGACGGGCCGAGCCCGAGGGTGAGGAAGTACTTGGGCAGTAGAATCAGCTCGGAGAAATTCAGGAAGAAGAAGAAATGGGCGCCTAAGAGGACGAGGTACTCACGACTGACCCTGGCCACGGACGATCCTGTCGACGAAGTGGTCGAGGCTCGTAAGCGAGTCCTCCACGCGCGGGCCCCTTCCCCTCCAGAGGTGGTAGGCCTGCAGTCCCGCGCTCCTGGGCACCTCGTAGTCGAAACGGATATGGTCGCCCACATGGACCACATCGCCGCCCACGAGCTCTTGGAGACGGACGAAGGCATCGGCCTGGGACTTCACCGTACCCCAGTCATCGGGCAGGGAGACGATCCTGTCGAAGGAGCATTCCAGCCCGCAGTGCCTTACCTCCTTGTCGAGGAACTGCCTCGGTGCATTGGAGAACAGCACGAGCGGGTATCCGAGATCCTTCAGCGCGTTGACTGCGCGCAGCCCGTCCTCGAAGGCGCGGATGCGGGGGATGAAGCCGGAGATGAGGTCTTCCCCGTCGACGTGGCCCAGGCCGAAGAGGTCGAGCCAGTGGGAGAGCTGATACCATTTGATGGACGCATCACCCTCTCCGCGGTAGGCGTCCATGCATCGCCGTCGGGCCTCGTCCATGTCTATGCCGAGACTGGCCGACACGAGCGCCGGGAGCCCCTCGTTCCATACCCCGTCCACGAAGGCGAGGTCGGTGAGCGTCCCGTCGAGGTCGAAGGAGATACTCAGTCCTCGTCCCATACCTCGACCCGGTCCTTCCACTTCGCCTTGGCGGCGTACATGGCGCTGTCCGCCCTCCTGACGAGCTCTGACTTGTCGCTTTTCCCGCTTACGATGGTCCCCACCCCGACGCTCATGGTCACCTTGGCGTCCACCGCCTTGCCGTAGGAAAAGGGCGTGGACCGGATGGTGTTGCAGATCCTTTCCCCCACGACCACGGCCTGCTCGGTGTTGGCATTGGGCAGGATCACGGCGAACTCCTCGCCCCCGTACCGTGCCAGGATATCGATGCTCCGGATGGACCCCTTCAGGAGGGTGGCGATGTGCTTGAGGATCATGTCCCCGCACTGGTGGCCGTAGGTATCGTTGAAGCGCTTGAAGTCGTCGATGTCCATGATGAGCAGCGACAGCACCCCCCCCTTGAGACGGTTGAGCCTGTCCACCTCCTGGCTAAGCCTGTCCTGGAAGTGGCGATGGTTGTATATCTCGGTGAGCCCGTCTGTGATGGAGAGCATATTGAGCTTCTCATTGAGCTGCTTCAGGTCTTCGGTGGCCTTGTTGAGCTCTCCGGCCCGGGCCTCCAGGGCATCCTTCACCTCGGCCATGTCCCACAGCGTCCGCTCCATCTCGGAGTTCTTCTCGAGGAGCTCGAGCTCGAGCACCTTCTTGTCGGTGACATCACTGAACATCATGAGCGCCTTCGCAGGAAACCCCTTCCGGTATATGACCCTGGCGTTGTACTCGATGGTGACGGACCTGCCTTCCCTGGTGGTGATCATGCTCTCGCGCTTGGCGATCTCACCCCCGCCGGTGAAGAGACTCCTGAAGTCTTCCGTGAGGGCCTCCGCCTGATCCTTGCCCACATGGTCCGTGAACGCAGTCCCCTCGATTTCCTCCCGCGTGTAGCCGACGAGATCGGCCACGTAAGCGTTGCATTCGATGATCCTTCCCCTGGGGCTGATATAGATCATGCCTGCGGGCAGTTCATCGAACAGCTCGGAGAACTTCTGCCGCTCATCCTTCAATATCCGTATCAGTCTGTCATGCTCCGTGATGTCTGCAAGGACGATCCAGAGCAGCTGCCGCGAAGCCCGTTCGATCCACCCTCCCCTTGCCGTGAAGTGCATCCTGCGACCCTTTTCGGAGGTGAGCATGAGCTCACAGGCGCCGTCGTCTCCGTCATCCTGCCCGTACCATGCCTGGCATGCCTTGATGAAACCCGGCCTGCTCTGCTTGGAGACAATGCCGATAACCCTGCTGCCGAGGACGCGCTCCCTCTTCATTTCCAGGAGGGAACAGAGGACATCGTTGGCATAGACGATCACCCCCCCGTCCACGACGAGGTACCCCAGGGGGGCGTTGGCGAACATGCGTACGAAGGTGTCCCGGTCGGCGTATTCGAAGAAGGGACGTGAGGCCCCTTTTTCTTCCGTCAGGGCAATGACCCTGCAATCATCAAGGGCTATCTCCGTGCAGGTAAAGACATCACCTTCGCTCCCCGCCACGGGAAGGGTCACCATGGGCGGTATATCCTGATCAAAGGCGATGAACTCAGGGATACGCCCCAGGTTCTTTTTCAGCTCATCATCGACTATGCCGAGCCTTTTTGCCAATGCATCACTGACATAACGGACCCCGGAGCCCCCAAGAAGCACGATGTAAGGAGAAAGAACGGCCTCCAGCCGGGCTATATCAAAATCCATACCTTGTGGCTGTCCTCTTTCACCTCCCGGGCCTGCTGCATGTCGACCAGCACCTTCTCGATCTCGTGCCGGGCGATATCCACCGACATGGCTTCTTCCAGGATCCTGATGATGTCTTCCACCGTTGCACCACCGGTGAGCTGCAGCACCTTCTCCGTAAAGGAAAGGAGGTCTTCGTGCCGGGACCATGGGAACATGACCCATCCCCAGTCGTCCATGGTCTCGGGACAGTAGCTTGCCTTCAGCCGCGAGTCCGCCTTGCTCACCAGCACCACGGTGCGGATCTCGCCAACGAGCGGCCGGAGATAGGAGACCACACCCTCCATGGTTCCTCCCTCATCCGAGACATCGTCCACCACCAGCACGCTCTTGCCCGTGAGGTCGACATCGGGCAGGGGGAAGACGATCCTGGGTTTCTCGCTCAGCGATACCTCGCTGTCCCAATGACCCATCTGGAAGGTGCATATATACTTCTTGTGCAGGTAATCCATGAGGATCCGCGCAGGGGCGAGGCCGCCCCTTGCCACGGCTATCACCACATCCGGGTCGTAGCCGTCGGACTTCATGTCCAGAGCGACCTTCCACAGCAGTTCCTCCACCGTCTCCCAGGACAGTCTTACCGCCCGGGGAAAGTGTTTACTCATTGTGTTCATGTCATTCATTCTATTCACCTTCCGGTTCAACGAGTTGTTGGGAGTTCTCGTCTTCCTGATCGAGTCCTTCATCCTCCTCCTGGTCCGGGGATACTGACGGAGGGGTCATTCCATGATTCGTCCTTTCCGGCACGGTCTTCTCGGCAGGCGCGGGCGCCTGTACAGGCGCAGCCAGGGCGGAGGATACCGCCCTCCTCGCCATTCTCCCGGGATAAGAACCCAGCATGCGGAACCGGGGCTTGTCCATGCTACCCCTGAGGCTGAATCTCGTCGACTGTCCCGGGGCGGCCGAGTCGGTCCCCAGGGCCTTCCTCATGACCTCGGGCAGGGTCACTTCGCCAGTGATGTTGAGCCGCGACTTCATGAAATCATGGGCAAGTCGTATGCTCCCGGTCATGGTGCCGGAAAAATCTCCCGTGAACTCGACCTTCTCGATGTTCAGGAGTCCCTTGTCGATGGTGCCGTCGAGGTCGAGATTCTCGAAGGTCAATGCATCGAAGGGCAGTGACGCCATGCCCAGGGGAAGCGAGCCCTTCTTCCAGGAAAGGGTACAGTTGCCGATGGCCTTGTCCAGGGAATCGCGGGAGGTCATGAGGTTGAACTCCCCGCTCACGGTCCCCTTTGGGCTCAGGTTCGGGGGAAAGAGCGCGGACAATCCGGCCAGGTCGACATTCGCCATATCAATGGTGATCTCCATGGGCCGTTTGCTCTTCTTGAAGGGGAACCTCATCCTGCCCTCGGTGGTACCGGTTGTCAGGTCGGCGTGGAATCCGAACCCGAGGCTGTTCCGGAAGATTTCCCATGGCCTCGGCGTGATGGTGAGCTTCCGGGCCACCTGTGTACCCTTGATCTCGATGCCCTCGACCTTGAACCCCCACAGGAGGTTCGGCTGTATGTGGCCGAGTACGACGGGCGCACCCAGCACTCCGCTCAGGGCATCTTCGACCCGGTATTTCAGGGAGTCATAGGAGAACCGCATCCATATGAAGAGAACGAGGCAGATACATGCATACAGGCCGAGTCCGATCTTTATCCAGAGACTGGAACGTGAACGGACATCAGCCATAGGATACCACCTGGAAGGTGACGTCCATGTTGGCGTCCTTGTCCTGCTTTCTGATGATCAGGTGTTTGATCCTTACCGGATACTGCGTATTCTCGATGCCGAAGAGCAGGTTGATGAGGTCTTCCTGGTAGAGCCCCCGGATCTTCACCTCCACGGACTCACGGCCGGCCTCGGTCGTATCGGTGATGGGCTTCATGTATTCGATTCGGTCATTGATGGAAAGACGTGCGGCCAGTTCTTCCAGGAACCCGAAGAGGGTGAACTTCTGGTCCCCGGATGATCCGGCTGCCACGGCAACCGACTGCAGCCCCCTGATAGCGGCCGACATGGTGTAGACCTTCCGCAGCTGGTCGTCCCTGGAGGTAATGGACTTTTCCAGGACTGCCTGGTAATGGAGCAGCGGTCCGATGATCCCTGCCAGCAGGATGAACACCGCCAGGAACACGGCACCGCCCGTCACGATGATACGTTCCCTAGGCGAAAGCCTGGCGACGTAATCCAGGGCGCGCCCGACGGCAAGCTCTGCAGGCAACAGGAGCTCTCTGAGCTTCTGCCCGTCTATGGGTATCTTCAGCTTCATCTTTTGCATATCAGTTTCATCTTCACCTTCTGGTCATTCTTGTCCACATTGGCCGATACGATCTTCACCTCTTTGATGTACGGCACCTTCGCCAGCGCCCCCTGAATCCGCTCCACGTCCTCGTACTTTCCAGTGCTTCCCGATACCGTAATGCTCTCGCCATCGATGTTGACCGTGTCGAGGACCACATCGACATCCGTGGGGATAGCCGCACTGAGATCCTTCAGGACATCGATCATGGAGCCCGCAGCGGCACCGCCTAGTGCGCCGGTCTGTCCGGAAAGCCTTGCCTGGTACTGCTCCATCTGCTTGACCGGGTCCACCATGGGTGTTCCCTTGGGCATGACCGAAGAGAATTCAGCGTTTATCCTCTTCGTGAGCATGGCATTCGTCCGCGATTTGAGGGACACATCAAGGCCCAACCCCGCAATCCAGATAACCAGCAGCACAACGGCGGCCTTGATCCATGGTCCTGCATCTCCCATGACCTTTCTGAATCGCTTGGTAAGCCCGATCTCACCCTGGCGGAAATTCACCGCATCAGCCCCCTCGATGCCCCTGCAGGCCAGGGAAACACTCAGGAGACCATCCGTGAGGTCGTCCATATCGCCCTCGAACTGGATCTCATGGAGGGGCGGAGTCAGGGTACCCACACCCAGCACATCTTCGGCCGTCTTTTCGAACTCTTTGATATACCTGGCATATCCTGACGCCAGGAGAACCTGCTCTCCGCCGGAGGCACCGCTCCTGTCCAGCATGATGAGGACCTCCCGGAGAAGCCCCGGGAGCGCTTCTCCCCCGTTGACACCATGGGTACGCATCCTTTCCATATCGACTGTCTCGGCCTGCGCGCCATCGACGTGCCGGTCCGACACGATCCGCTCGATACCGTACGGGAGAGCGCCCACATACCTGAGGGTCTTGCCGGTAAGGACGGCCAGAGAGGTCTCGGACCAGCCCATATGCAGGACGACCACATCCTTGTCCTGCGGCAGGTCGAAGAGTATCCTCGCGCCCGAGGCAACCGCCACTGCCGGGCAGTCCACGATCTCGGGATCCAGGCCGGCGGCCTTCATGACATCCACGGTCTGCAGTACGGACGTGGCGCGCGAACACAGAGCCTGGATCACGTACGCACCCTCGGGGTTCTTTCCCGTCAGCACGAAGTCCACCAGGAGCCTGGCATCCAGAGCAGGGAGCAGCGTTTCCACCTCGGGTCCGATGGTCTCCATGATCTTCCTGCGGTCGGGAAACGGCCTCGTCAATGTCCGGTACATGATCTCGGCCTCGGGAAGGGCCGATACGCATATCTCTGCATCGGATCCCATCCGGTCTACGACGTGCCTGAGATCCTCTGCAGGGCCGTGCACGGGGTTTCCCGATGCGTCGAGCTCCCTGGGAACGATCATGAGCCCTTCTATGACGAACTCCGCAATCCCAGCCCTGACCAGGCAGGCCTGTACCCGTCGTTCGTCCCATGAAATACCGAGTGATCTTCTTGTAATAACAGTCCGCATGGCACCTCAGTAGATTCTATAATACACTATTCGAGGCTTGTTGTTAATGCGTTCGAGCACGGCACCCACATTGACCTGGGCCCCCGAGGGCATGACCCCCTTGACCTCCACGGAAAACCGGGTGCTTCTCACGTCCAGCATGTTCTTGATCCAGGTGCTCTCGGCCGATCCGCCCGAAAGGTCGAGGCCCCGCACGCACCCGTAATCAGCGCTCCGAAACGGCCTGCAGTCGAGGATGCTGTTGACGACATCCTCACCTATCTGATCGGAAATACTCATGAGCACGGTCTCGGAAGCGGTGTTGATGTTGATCCTTCCACCCGTGCCCACGGTCACGTAATTCCTGATTCCCTCGTAATTTTCAGTTCCCGTGAGATACTCCCTCTTCATGCCCTTGACAAGGAGGATCTCCTCGACGCTGTCCATCGGAGCATTCTTGCAGTGGTACGGGGGCTCCAGCGACTGGTAATATTCGTCCTCGGCACCCAGATCCGTCTCGCTGTCGGTGTCGATCCAGTCGATGACGGCATAGACAAGGTCGTTGAGCTCTTCGTCCGTGATGTCGATGTGCAGCAGGGTGAAGAGGCGTTTGAACTGATCGATGCGCAGCTCACGGTACGTGTCGTTCTCGGCCAGTTTGTTGAGGTCGATCCTGCTCCTCTCGTCGGTAATGCCGCCGCTCAATTGCGCCCCGTCGAGGTAGGTGGTCGCACCTGCGGCGTATTCCGCGAACCGTGCCCACTTATCGTCCAGCGAGTCATAGGAGATGTCATCGTCGGTAAGGACGGCTATCGCCGCCTCCACGCCGCCACGGGCGATGTACTGGGCCTGAAGAGAGTCACGGAAGTTGTATGCGAGCTCTATGTCGAGGCTCTCGTCCGCGCTGAAGGTGACGATCATGACGGTGAAGAGCGCCACCATGCTCAGCACCAGGATAAGCACGACCCCCCTGCGGTCCTTGAACACCCTCATACCGCACCTACCCCTGCGGGGCCAGGAGACGGATGCCCGCCAGCACGAGCGATGCCGTCACCGAGAAGCTCACGTCCTCTTTCCCCGACTCCATGGTCAGGGTCACCTTGACCTGCCGCGGCAGGGTCAGCCTCTTGAGAAGGTCCCACTCCTCGCTCTCCTGGGTGTTCTCATCTATGTACACGATGTTGAGGGCTTTGATGCCCTCTGCGATCTCGAGCTCCTGGCCGGCCTTTGTGATGCCGTAATGCGGGGTGGGGTCTTCCCTGCGCATGAGGGTATAGATGCCCTTCCTCTCTTCATCCTCCTTGAGGTAGTACCCGACTTCGCAGACAACGCCGGGGGCCTTGGAGAACCCGATGTCCGTGGTGGTGGTGAAGGTCAGGCTGTCCCTGTCCGTCTCACCGGTATTGTCGTTGACCCCCACGAACCGGTACAGGGAGAGCTCATCTTCGGTCATCTGCCGATCGTCCGAGGGCAGGTAGGCACAGGTCAGGTCCTTGATCATCCGGTCCATGACGATGCGGGCGGTCTGATAGACCTCCCGCTGAGCTCCTACGGACTCTATATTCTTATGGGATTGGAAGAATGCGAAATTGACGGTGGTAATGATGACCGCAGCTATGGCGATGGCCAGCAGGAGTTCCAGCAGGGTGAACCCGCTACTTTTCGGATATGAACGAGATGATCTTCGTCTCAAGGGTGCTCCCCTCCCCGCCCCACTTCACGGTCAGGCTGTATTTCAGGTATCCGGACAACGGGGTCGCTTCGATGCCCTCCACATAGGTGTATCCGGGGTAGTCCTCCCCGAAGTCCCCCTTGCTCTCACCGGTGGATACGGTCCTCTCCCCCGAGGTCACCTCGGATATGCGGTCCTGGGCGAGCAGGGTCGAGGTGGTGAGGAATCGCGCGCGCATCGCCATGTCGATGCCCTGGCTCTCGGCGCTGAGCAGCCAGATGAAGGTGATGCTCAGGATGACGATGGCGATGAGCACCTCGATCAGGGTGAATCCCCTAGCCATAGGTCACCTCGACATAGTGGTCGTAGATCTTCAGGGTGCCTGAAAAAGGCTTCACCACGAGGGTGTATATCCTGCCGAAGGAACCCTCGATATAGATCACACCCTGTTCCACCACGCCTTCACTCGTCACCTTCAGGTCTATCTCTCCCCGGTCCTTTTCCGACTGGTAGGGGCTCTTGACGCTCTTGAGGACCACCCCTTCGACCAGCTGACGTTCCCTTTCCATCTCGGGTTCCAGCCCCGTGCTTTCAGGCATGGGGTACATGGCGACCTTCTCGTTGTCCAGGTCGAAGCGGATAAAGTAGGTCTTGTGCTTGGTAACGGCGGACGATCTCGTAAGTTGGATCATGGTGGTGATGTCCCTGACGGACTGATCCATGTCTGAGGCAAAGATCCCGCTGAAGATGCGGGGCCCGATATAGCCCAGGGTGATGCCGACGATCACGATGACGATCATCAGCTCGATGAGCGTGAATCCCTTGCTATTTGTTCCCAGATTGCGCCCCTTGATCCTCGGTATCCCAGTTCCCGACGTCGGCATCATCTCCCTCACCGCCCGGCTGTCCGTCGGCGCCATAGGAGAACAGGTCGAAGCTGTTCGGGTTCTGCACGCCTGGATACAGATAGACATAATCGTTCTTCCATGGGTCCTTCGGCACCTTGGACTTCTCCAGGTAACCCCCTTCCCTCCAGTTTCTGGGTACCGTACCGGTGGTAGGCTTCTCCACGAGGGCGTTCAGCCCCTGCTCGGTCGAGGGATACTCGCCGGTGTCGAGCTTGTACATCTTGAGGGCATTCTCCAGGGCCTGGATCTGGATCTGGGCCTGAGTCCGGCGTGCCTCCTCGGGTTTGCTCATGATCCTGATCCCCACGAAGGTCGCCAGGATGCTCAGGATGACGATAACCACCAGGAGTTCGATAAGCGTGAATCCCTTTCTATTCATAGTGTCTCACCTCTTGATTTCTATCGTACGATGGTGCTCATCTCCAGCATGGGCATAAGGATGGAGATGACGACAAAGCCCACGATGCCTCCCATGATGACGATCATGATGGGTTCGAGAATGGACGTAAGGCCCGCCACCGTGGTCTCCACATCCCCCTCATAGGAGTCTGCCGCCTTGGTGAGCATTTCCTCCAGGCTGCCGCTCTTCTCCCCCACACTGATCATGTGGACGAGGATGGGCGGGAAGACCCCGGACTTCTTGAGCGGTGCAGCGAGGCTGGAACCGTCCATGACCTCGGTTATGGAGTTCTCTATGGCGCTCTCCATGATCCTGTTCTGGACCACGGTCTTGACGATGCGCAGCGACTCGATAATCGGGACGCCGGAGGCCAGCAGGGTACCCAGGGTCCGGGCGAACCTGGCAACGGAGACCTTCCTGTATACGGCACCGTATACGGGGAAGCTCAGCCGGAACTGGTCGAACCTGAGCGATCCCTTGTCCGTCTTTCTCCACCTGGTCACCAGTACGACGGCCACTACCACGGCAATGGCAATCATCCACCAGGTGGCCGAGAGAAAGGTGCTCAGCGAGATGAGCACCCTGGTGGGCACCGGCAGGACCTGGTTCATGCTCTCGAACATCCCCACGACCTTGGGCACCACAGCGGTAAGGAGATACATGAGCACAAGGATCGATATGATCAGCAGGACTGCAGGGTAAAGCAGGGCGGCCCCCACCTTCGAGCGGAGCCGGTGCTGGCCCTCAAGAAACTCGGCGAGCCTGAGCAGGACCACATCCAGAGCCCCGCTCGCCTCCCCGGAGCGCACCATGTTCACGTAGAGATCAGGGTAAACCCTCTTGTGCTGCGCCAGGGCATCTGCAAAAGACAATCCTTCGTTCACCGAGTCCCTCACCTGGGCAATGGTCTTCTTCATGGGGGGGGAATCGGTCTGCTCATAGAGCGCATTCAGTGCATCGACCAGGGGGATCGACGCCCCCACGAGGGTGGAGAGCTGGCGGGTGGTGACCGCCAGGTCCTCCATCCGCACCCTGCCCAGGAGCCCCCTGACGGTGATATCCCTCAGGGGGTGAGCCAGTCCGTGCTCTTCCTCGGCAATGGTGCTGACGAACAGACCCTGGGACCTGAGCTTGAGCTTCGCCTCCCGCAGGGAGACGGCATCGATCATGCCGGAGGAGGCCTTTCCCTTCTCCGAATACCCGGTCCAGCTATAGAGTGCCACGGGATCTCCCCTCCCTCATGGTTTACTCGTGCACATCCCCTTCGGGTTCTGCCTTACCGGCATCTGGAACCTCAATGTCCGGCTGCTTACCCTTTCCCTCATACTTGGCAAAATATTCCTCGTTGACCTCCACCTTTGCCTTCTTTCTGATCTCGGCCTTGAGGTCTCCCACCGCCTTGTTGAGCTTTTCCCGCATTATGACCCTCTCGATGGACTTCTTTACCTGCTCATAGGGCTTTTCTGCGGATTTCGAAACCTTGTCCGCCTGGATGATGACGTACCCCTGCTCCGTCTTCACCACCGGGCCGACCTCCCCTTCCTTCAGGGAGAAAACGACCTTGTCCAGTTCCGGCGGGAGCTTGCCCGGCCTGACGACACCGATGTTGCCGCCCTTTTCGGCGTACTCATCCTTGGAATATTTCTGGGCCAGCGCCGCAAAATCTTCACCCTTCTTGATCTTGGCGAGTACCGTCTTGGCCTCTTCCTCCGTGGGCACGGTTATCTGCTTGGCATGGATCCTGGGGTTGCTGCCGTACCGCTCCTTGTGCTCATCGTAATATTTCTTGATCTCGGCATCGTCGACCGTAATCCCCTTCTTCAGCTCTTCCTCGATCTCCCTTGCAAGGGTCTGATCGGCGAGCATCTCGAGTCTGAGCTTTACATCTTCCCGCTTGTCGATCCCGCGTCTCCTCGCTTCCCATGCCAGCATCTCCATGCTGACGAATCCGTCGACGATCTCCCTACGGATGCGCTCAGGGCCGTATCTGCTGCTCACCTGCGGGGGTAGGTTTCCGAGGAACTGCTCCACCTGCTTGTCATAGATGGCCTTGTCGCCCACCTTGGCCACCACGTCCTTGCCGCCGCCCGTCCCGGGCACCGACACACCTGACTCCGAACATCCGACCATCAAGATAAACACTGCCAGCAAGCATGAAGCGCACTTCTTCAAGTTCTCCTCCTTACCCCCAATCGCCTGGGGGCGGTTCATTCTTCGTGGTCAACGATAGCATCAACCTCGGCCCCTGTCACTACCCGAGCTTCCTCCCTGTATGCGTCAACAAACAGTACGGCAAGGAGGACACCCTCACGCACCGTGATCCCGGCCCGGGGGTCTCTGACGACGTTGCTAACGCCGCACGGTCTCCCGATCTCCATGGTGGCGTCTGAAAGCTCATAGGCGAATCCTTCGAGCACGACTCCCCTCACCTCTCCGGTGAGCGGCAGGAATGAGACCGTACATCCCTGACAGTGCTCCAGGACGGCCCGGGAGTCCACGAGGAACACCTGCTGGGAGTCGGTGACGATGTGTGCCGAGACACCGTGCCGTAACGCTGCATACAGCAGGTGCACATTGGCCAGGGTATGGTCGAGACGGTCCCCCGTGGCGCCCAGGATCTCGACGTGCCGGGCCCCGCGTCCGACGGCTTCGTCTAGGGCGATCTCGGTATCCGTCCGGTCCTTGCGGGTGTCGAACTGCATGATCTCCACCCCCGAGGCGGCAAGCCTCCGGTATGCACCATCGTCCAGGGAGTCCATGTCGCCGACCACGAGATGGGGCGTGATGCCCGCGTCAAGGCAATACCCCGCTCCTCTGTCGGCAGCGACGATCCATGCCGCATCGGATGCCTTCGCCAAGAGCAATCCCCGGCTGGGCGGCTCTCCGCCTGTAACGATCAGGAACATAGCGCGAATAAACATCTATTGCCGGGGGAAGTCAAGACAGTGCTTCCGCGGCCCGGCATCCGGACTCACGAACTCCTGGATACGATCACAGATCCTTCAGGAACGGGAGCCGGGAGTCCTTGTCTGAAAGGATGGGGTTTTCCTCGGGCCAGGGTATGGAGAGATCAGGGTCGTCCCACCGGATGCCCCCTTCGGCCCGGGGAGCGTAGGGTGCATCCACTTTGTAGAATACCCTCGTGTCCGGCTCCAGGGTGCAGAACCCATGGGCGAAGCCCCGGGGGACGAAGAGCAGGCTGGGCTTATCGGCCGTGAGTATGAAGGCTTCCCACCGCTTGAAGGTCCGGGAGTCCTTCCTCAGATCGACGATCACGTCGTAGACCGATCCGGTCAGGGTCCATACAAGCTTTGCCTGGGCGAAGGGATCCTGCTGGAAATGCAGGCCCCGGATGACGCCCTTGTCCCTTGAATGGGAGCAGTTGTCCTGCACGAACCCGACATCCAGCCCCAGCCCGGTAAAAGCGCCGGCGCTGTAGATCTCCAGGAAGGAGCCCCTGTCGTCCCGATGGAGGACGGATTCAACGACATACGCATCGGCCAGTTTCGTCTCGATCAGCTTCATCTCACTGAAATCTCCTGCATTCCCTATACATGAAAGACCGCTTCGAGATCAACGACCGCCCTGAGGGGGTATCCGCGGTCTCGTTACCCCATGGACATCACCACCGAAGATGTCCGCGCACCCTCCAGCTCGCCGGTCACCTCCCCCAGCCTTTCATGGTAACGGGGTGAGACATGCATGGGGACGACCCTGCCCGCCCTTATGATGCGGGCCACCATACCGGCCTGCCGGGCGCTCAGATGCGCCTTGGCGAAGGCCTCACCCTCGCGTTCGCTCAGGTAGTACGCCTCGATGAACAGGATGTCCGCCCCGGCGGCGATGCTCTCGATCCGCTCGATGTTCTCCGCCGACGCCCTGACATCGGTGACGTAGGCTATCTTCTGTCCCGGGGAAGGGACCACCAGTTCCTGCATGAGCTCGGCCACGTTTCTTTCCCTTGTCCCGGATGACATGGGCACCTCGATGACCTCGTCCATGCACCCGGCCAGGATCTTCCCCTTGAACTCGCCGATCCAGGGACCTCTGCGATATCCTCCCCGGGCAAGCGCTTCGGCCCTCATGTTGATATGGAACGGTTCCTTGAGCACAAAACACAGACAGGGCACCTGGTGATCGAGGATGACGCTGTCCACATGGTACCGGCTACACTCGGCGATGGTCGGCCCCGGCCGAGGGGTCGACCGCGGCTCCGAGGGCCTGAACCCATCACGGGCCGGAGCGGAACACACGATGGTCTCATGCTCCCTGATCTCATGGATGAAGAGCTCCAGGGGATACCCTTGGGTGAGGTTCCAGGTGTACGACCCGAGCCTGGCGGCAACCCTGTCCCGCATCCCCTCCGGGCCGTACACATGCAGCGGCCTTTCCCTGTGGAGAATGGTCCTGAGCACCTGGTCGAACCCCATGAAATGGTCCATGTGCGCATGGCTGATGAAGACGGATTCCAGGGAGAGGATTTCCCGGTTGGACAGTCCCTGCATGCGGCCGCAGTCGAAGAGGACGGCGCTCCTGAGGTTGAGGAGGCGCACGAAGACAACGGGATCGAAGAGGGGACCGTTCACGAGCCGCGCTAGGAAGGTGGGTCTCATGCCCCTTCAACGGCAGGCGGGCTCAGAGGCCCAGTGATTTCAGGAGACCGTCCACATCGTCCTGCGAAGTGGCCACGCCCACGCCCTGGCCGGGTATGACGGGCCCGTGGATCTTGGTACCGTCCCTCTTTCCGGGCTCGATCCGGACGATGCCCACTCCCCGGGAATATCTCCTGATGAGGTCAACCAGTCGGAGCTCCATATTCTCCACCACCCTGCACACCTTTTTGACGATCTGGTCCACCAGGTCCGCATGGATCTGAAGCTCGCTGATACGCATGAGCTCGTTGACGAGCTCATGGTTGTGATCCTTGAGGAGCTTGAGCTGCTTGAGGGCCTCCTTCTTCTCGTCGGCCATGATATGCCGGGCGATGATGCCGTAGACCGCGTTGTCCGCCACGGCCTTCTCCTGCCTCGCAAAGAGCAGGTCCAGCGTCTTTTCCGAGGTGTCCTTCACCAGGGTGGATACATGGGTGAGCTTGCTGGAGAGGCCCTGGATATCCTCCTCGGTGATGTTCGTCAGGATGGGCTCCAGGAACAGCTGGATGTCCTTGATGGATTCGTGCAGCTCGCGGGTCAGCTCTCCGATACTCCGGAAGAGATCGTCCGTGGTGATGGCCTTGAGCCGCTGGAGGAGATCGGCGGACCGTACCAGGTCGGCGTTGGTCAACGACACGATGGCGTCCTTGAGGGTGTCGAGGAAGACCACGAGCTGTTCGAGGGGCTCGTACCCGTTCTTTTCGAAATAGGCCTTGAGCTCGTCCGCCTGCCTGAGAATACCGTCTACGGGGTGGCCCTTGCCGTTCCTCTCCTTAGAATCCATGGTGCCTCCTGTCTTCATACATCATCCGGAATACCCTCCAGGTCCTGTATCCATGGGGTTTCCTCGCCGTCGCTGGGGGCCCGGTAATCTCCCCGCGGCGAGAGCGATCCGCCCGATCCCACCTTGGGGGCGTTCGGGATGCAGGAGCGCTTGTACTGGCTGATCTTGAAGAACCGGTGGACGAACACCCCGAGCCAGTGCCGTATCTCCGCCAGGGTATACTGGTGCCGCTTCTCCGGAGGGATATCGGGCCACGCGCCCGAGGTGATGTCGTGCCAGGCGCACCAGGCGAGGAAAGCAACCTTGGAGGGGCGAAACCCGTAACGGCTTATGTAGAATGTATTGAAATCCTGGAGCTCGTAGGGGCCGACCACCGCCTCGGTGCTCTGGGCCGGCTGCCCGTTCGTAGTCCCCGGGACGAGCTCGGGGCTGATCTCGGTGTCCAGGATATCCTCCAGGCAGACGGAGACCTTCCGCCCGAAGATCCTCTCGGCGGCCACCCAGCGGATGATATACTGGATGAGCGTCTTGGGCACGCTGGCATTCACGCTGTAATGGGACATGTGATCTCCCACGCCGTAGGTGCACCAGCCCAGTGCCAGCTCGCTCAGGTCCCCGGTGCCCACCACCAGCCCGTGTCGCATGTTGGCGATGCGGAAGAGGACCGAGGTCCTCTGCCCCGCCTGGACGTTCTCGAAGGTCACGTCGTAGAGCTCCCTGCCGGTGCTGTAGGGGTGCCCGATATCCTCCATCATTCGGGTGCAGCCGGGCCTGATGTCGATCTCGGAAGCCTCGACGCCCAGCGCCTTCATGAGGGCCACCGCATTGGCATAGGTCTTGTCCGAGGTAGCGAACCCGGGCAGCGTATACGCCTTGATGTTGGTGCGGGGCAGTCCCAGGGTGTCCACCGTCCTTGCGCATACGGTCAGCGCGTGGGTGGAGTCGAGCCCGCCGGACACACCGATGACGAGGTTCTCGAGCCCTGTGGCCTTCATCCTCTTGGCCAGTCCCTGCACCTGGATATTGTAGACCTCGTAGCACCGCTTCTCCCGCACCGTCGGATCCGAGGGGACATAGGGAAACCGCGCGATCTCGCGCACGGGCAGTACCCTCCCCGCCGGCACCGCCAGGGGGAACCTGATCCTCCTGAAGGTCCGCGCCGGACCATGATCCGCCCTGCTGTCGGTGAAGCTCGTCATAATCATGCGGTCCTTGGCCAGGCGCTGAAGGTCGATGTCCGCCAGGATCACCTGGGGGTCCCAGGAGAACCGCTTCGATTCGGCCAGGAGGATTCCGTTCTCGTAGACGACGGCATGCCCGTCCCATGCGAGGTCCGTGGTGGACTCGCCTGGCCCGGCGGCGGTGTAGAGATAGGCCGAGATGCACCGTGCCGACTGGTTGGACACGAGGTCGTGCCGGTACTCGTCCTTGCCGGTGGTGATGTTGGACGCCGACAGGTTGGCCATGACCGTGGCGCCGGCCAGGGCGGCGTGGCTGGACGGCGGTATTGGGGTCCAGAGGTCCTCGCAGATCTCCACGAAGAGCCTGAAATCCTCTATACCCTCGGCCTCGAAGATCAGGTCGGCCCCGACGGGGACGTCTTTCTGCCCGCAGAGGTCCATGCGGTCGGCCGTGAGGTCCCCGGCGGGCCGGAACTGCCTGCGTTCGTAGAACTCACGGTAGTTGGGGAGAAAGCTCTTCACCGCGATCCCCAGGACAATCCCCCTGTGCATGACCACCCCGCAGTTGAACAGGGCGTCCACGACCTTCAGCGGGGCCCCGACCACCACGAGCATGTCGAGCCCTGCAGTGGCCTTCCTGACCTCGTTCAGGGCATCGAGCACGGAGAGCTGCAGGGCGTCCTGGAAGAAGAGGTCCTCGCCGGTGTAGCCGGAGAGCCCCAGCTCAGGGAACACGGCCAGCACGCAGTGCCGTTCGTACGCACTTCGGGCGAGCTCGATGGTACCTGCGGCATTGTATCCGGGATCCGCGACCTTGAGCGCGGGTATGCACGCAGCGGTGCGGATAAATCCGTGACGGTATGCATTGAGGAATTCATCCCCTTGGTGCACCCGTTTTCTGCCTGTGTTTTTCAGAGCTTTTCCCATGTCCTGTATTATACATCGGAGAATGCCCATAGACAAATGAAGTGTAACGGAAAGAACTTGTATCCCCCTCACCCTGCTGCCAGCCAAAGGGCCCGGGCAATCCGGACAGGCTCGCGCAGAAGGCACGACAAAACCCATTTCCTGCTTGAATTCAACCGGCAACTTTTGTACATCTGGAATTTGGGCTGAAGGAGTGCAGGTAATCGCTGGCGCTTTTCACCGCGCGAGAGGAAAGTCCGGGCTCCACAGGGCAAGGGTGGTCGCTAACGGCGACCGGGGGTGACCCCAGGGAAAGTGCCAC
>ERZ795048.301-NODE-301-length-54830-cov-16.254843_pt1 | contig 54830 bp, 55 predicted proteins | sample MGYA00375132_ERZ795048 | MGnify/ENA primary metagenome ERZ795048 (study PRJEB30177, sample SAMN05720225) | activated sludge metagenome | isolation source: Anaerobic digester | place: Hong Kong | collected 2014-12-17 ...
TGCACAATAGGCGCTGGGTTGTCTCTCCTGCGGCGCCGCCCTGCTGACTGCATTGGGCCTCAAAGAGAACATGTTCGCATACTGGAAAAACTGATTTAAGAGAATTTTATTCGAAACAAAAGAGGTTACAGTATCTCAAGAAATTCATTCCAGGGGGTTGCATGGAGCGTTTTCGTGATTGAATGCCCATAGGATCTTATGATCATGACAGCTTTTTCAACATCCTTCGGGTCTTTCGATTCAACAACATCAATCACATCGTAACAACCAAGTGTTGCATAACTGTCTTTCCACTCTACTTGTGGACATTCACGCTTAATCCTCTGTGAAACATGTGAGGCAATTCTTTTCAGATCCTCTGGTTCGTTGAATGCATGGGGTGAAAATTGCGTAAGGATAATGTATCTGGCCATAGGCTCCCTCCTTGTATTATTGATATTATTTATTAATATCCAGAAAATAATACTCCAGTTTCCTTAAAGACCATCTGCTTGTGTTCTTCGTGATGCAGATGACCATGGTGGAGCCTTGATTCTGACATACTTTTGTGCCCGGGTAATTGCCATAAATTGATAAAAAAATAATAGTTTTAATCTAGCATATTGCTCCAGGGAAAGGGCGCCTGCCTGAAAATGAAGTAAAGGGAGATGGCAGGGAAATTCTGCCACAAGAAACAGTCCACAGTGCTGCTGAGCCTGTCAGCCGCTTTAATATGTTATTGCATCCGGCTCACGTTTTCCACCGCGTATGACGGCATACACCTTGTTCGGGATGCACACAATGCCCTCCCCGGCATATCTGATCTCACCGGTATTGATGCATACCTTGGTTGGACAGGGAGATGAAATCATGGAGACCCCACCGCCTTTTATCTCGAGGACCGAGTCCCCGAGCGGGCCGGGCACCGATATGGTTGCATCCTCATGAAGGCCGATGACCTGATAGAGACCGGAGCTGCTGTGAATCTCCACCACGGCTCCGGGTTCAAAGTGGACGAACATGGAGAAAAACCAGATGCCGGACAACGCGAGCGCAGAGACAATGAGGATGATATCCGCCAGGGTGATTTTAACTCGTGTGATCACGGAGCTGTTATACCTGTATTGCCATGAAAGTTCAAATAATGAAGGATTGTCGTGCCCAGGCGAATTCATCCGGTACAAGAATCTCATCCAGGGGCCTTATTCCTTAAGCGGGCCCTATACAGCCTCCTGCTGGGAGCAGCCGAGCTGCAGCCTTGACCGGGGCCGCAAAATAATCGTATAGTCCCTGCACTGCCATGGATATCGATAAAATACAATCACTGGGGATCAGAACCACGGCCATTACCGAGAAGATTCACGTGGTACATGGGAACAACAGAAGCCGCTCGCCCTTTTCAAATGCCATCCTGGTCCTTGACAAGATCCATGCACTCATGGATCCGGGATGCGGCCTCGATATCATGGAGAAACTTGCCCATGCGGTGGGCATCGACCTGGTCATAACCTCTCACTCGCACCCGGACCATACATCGGGGGCATGGCTGCTTCAGGACATGGCTCATGCAGACATCGCCGTGCCGCAGGAACATGCCGGGAGCATCTCAACGGCGGACAGACTCGCAGTCCGTTTTGTGGGGGAGGATCTTGCCGAACTCTGGAAGAAGGATTACCTTCCGGTAACAGGGTTCAGGGACTTCACCCCCACAAAAACCTTTGCCGACGGCCATGAATTTTCATTCGGACAGAGCCGCTTTATCGCGCTGCACACCCCGGGACATCTGGAGGATCACTACTGCCTGTTTGAACCGGACCTGAAAATCGTTGTGGGATTCGACATAGACCTGAGCCCCTTTGGCCCCTGGTACGGCAATCCCGAGTCGAATATCCAGCAGTTTCAAAGATCCATCGAGACGGTACGCAATCTACCGACCGAGATATACATAACATCGCACTCGAAACCCATAAAAGGTGTGTACATAGAAAAGAGGATCAGGACATATGAGAAGGTATTCTCAGAGAGGGATACCCTCCTGATGGAGCGTATTTCAACCAGCGACTGGACCGACCTGGAGGATATTATCATGGAATCACCCATTTATCAGGTCGACCACAGCCGGCCTGACGAGATCCTGAAGTACGGGGAGACCCAGATGGTGACAAAACATCTGGCGGCCCTCGTGGATACGGGGCAGGCTATGCAGTCCGACGGAAAATACCGCCGGACACCCTGATCCTCTCAACACCTGTAATATGCGCTTCAACCCCTGGTGTTCTGACCCTGATCACTGATTCGCTACATTCCGCCGCGGCGGATAGCTCACCCTTCGGGCGACACTGAAGTTCGTCCAGTTATTCTGTCCTGAAGAATTGCTACGGCTTTTTTCAGTGTAGCCTTAGTGGACACTGAAGCTCAAAGACAAAGCCGGGCGTGTCCGGCGGAGCTAAAAGCGAAGCCGGATTGAATTTTCCTTCAAGAAATTCAAGAAAACCGTGCAGTTTTCCGATTTGCACAGTAATGCAATGGATGAGTATATGCCGGGTGATACATTGAATAATCCAAGTCAGTGCACTGTCTCACAGAATCCCTGTCGTGAAGTGCCCGCAAAGGTCCTCGTGGTGGATGACAGCCGCGTGGCTCGGGCATATCTCGAACTGCACCTGAGCAAAGCAGGCTATGCGGTTACTGTGGCAAAAGACGGCAAAGAGGCCCTGGCATTGTTGTCCGAAAATACGAGCGTCGTGCTCCTCGACCTGTTGATGCCCGAGATGGACGGCATGGCATGCCTCCGCCACATTCGTGAACAACATCCCGACATACCGGTCATCATAATCACCGTGAGTCATGAGATCGCGCATGCAGTGGATGCAATGAAAAACGGCGCCTATTACTATGTGACAAAGCCGTTCAATCCGGACGAGATCCTCGCACTGGTGGAGCAGGCCGTCAGGGCACGATCCCAGACAAAAAAACTGCATATTATAGAAGGTCAGCTCAACAAGGTGCATGCACTGGAAACCTCTGTTGCCGCACAGATCCGGAAGAGTCTTCTGGTAACGGGCCTGCCCGGGGAACTCCATGGGATAAAGGCAGGGGGCCTGAACGTCGCATCTAAGGATATCGACGGAGATTTCTACGATTGTTTTGCAGTGGGCAGCAACTGCATCGATCTCATCGTGGGTGACGTCATGGGCAAAGGTGTCCCTGCAGCTCTTCTCGGTGCAGAGATAAAAAAGCGCTTCATGAACGTACTGTACAAGTTGACCCGGCCTTCAGGCACTACCTCTCATCCTTCGCCTGAAAAGATCGTATCCACGGTTCATAAAGAGATGATCCGGCGGTTGAGAGAGGAGGAAACGTTTTTTACCCTGGGCTATGCCCGGTTCGACATGCACAGGCATCTGCTGAGCTATGTGGACTGCGGCCATATGCGCCCTATCCACTTTCATCACGAAACAAATACCTGCACCCTGCTCCAGGGGGTAAACATGCCGATCGGATTTCCTCTTCAGGACACATTCAAACAGATCCTCGTCCCCTTCACCCCCGGCGATCTGTTCCTTTTTTACTCTGACGGAATCACCGAGGCAACAGACGCCAAGGGAGCAGCTTACGGCGAAGACCGTCTCATGAAGTTCATCAGGAGAAATGCCCACCTGGAACCCCGGGACCTGTGTGATACGATATACAAAGAGGTCGCCAGCTATTCCCATACCGAGTCGTTCACCGATGATATCACCTGTGTGGCGATGAAAGTTGACCTTACAAAGCCGGAAGAACAGTCCCGGCCGCAGTGGCACCTCAAGATCAAAAGCACCTTAAACGAGCTTGATCGGGTGAGAGGTTTTATCGTGGAGGTGTGCAGAGGTCTCGGCAAAACCATGGTGGATGGCGAACGGATCAAGATGATCCAGATCGTTGCCACCGAGATAACCACAAATATCATCAAACATGCATATGCAGGCAAAAAGGGCAAGGACATCCTGATAGAAGCTACGACATCCCCTGATGAAATCATGTTCAATTTTTACGACTGGGGCGTCGAGTTCGACTTCTCCACAGCACCCACACCTGTTTTCGACGGATCGAGGGAAGACGGGTTCGGCCTTCACATTATCGCCCATACAGCGGACTATGTGCGGTACTGGCGTGACGAAGACGGGAGAAACACCGCCTGTGTTACATTCTTCCTGAACAAGAGGGGCTGATAATGAAACTGGCTCTGGAAGAGACCTCAAAGATTGCTGTAATAACCGCGCTGCCGAATGTTCTCGATGCAGAAAATGCTGCAGAGTTCAAGGACGAGGTGACACGGATACTCCAAGGGAAAACGCAGGTCATCTTTGACATGAGCACCGTGCACTTCATGGACAGCGCCGGATGCGGGGCGCTCATTACCGCCCTGAGGCACGTGAAAGACGATGGAGGCGTCCTCAAGCTCTATGGTGTAACCAGCCAGGTACGCCGCGTGATAGAGCTGGTGAGAATGTACAAGATCATCGATATATTCGAAACGAAAAAACAGGCAATGCGTTCTTTCCAATCCTGACATGCAACCATATCCCAACTCGTGTGACGGCGCGATGAAGGCTGAAAAGTCTTTGATTTTATAGAAACCACGTTCAATACGTATTAGAGTTTTTATTCTGGATTCTGAATTCTGGATACTGGATTCTGGATACTGGATTCTATTTTCTTATAACGTCTTGTTTGTTTAGAAAATAAATCTTCTCCAGGAGATATTCAGGATAAGTCCGATGCAGATGAGATTCATGAGCATGAACGACCCTCCGTAACTGATAAACGGCAGGGGCACACCCACCACGGGGAATATCCCGATAGCCATGGCAATATTGATAAAGATGTGCAGGGTAAAATACCCGGCGATTCCGAAACACAGCATGCTCCCGAATCGGTCCTTGGCCTTGGTGCCCATGGATATGATCTTGGTGATGAGTATCAGATAGAGGACGATCACCAGGGCCGAACCCATGAATCCCCATTCCTCGGCAACCACGGAAAAGATGAAATCCGTATGGTGTTCTGGCAGGAATCTCAGCTGGGTCTGCGTACCCTCAAGGAATCCCTTCCCTATGAAGCCGCCTGATCCCACGGCGATCTTGGACTGCATGGCATGGTATCCGCTCCCGAGAGGATCGCGGGAAGGGTCGAAGAAAGAAAGGATCCTCAGTCGCTGATACTCTTTCAGCGACAGCCAGGCAAACGGCATGACGGAGATAAATACGATGCTCGAGATTATCAGCGTCGAGTGCTTTATCCCCAGAAGCAGAAACATGATCAGCGCGATGAACGCCACGATACTGGCAGTACCGAGGTCAGGCTCGGCAAGGATGAGCACGACCGGGACAACCATGAAGAAAACCGGCACGACCAACTCCCTGATACCATAGCCTTTGATATGCTTCTTTGTTTCTCCCCAGTATCCCATCCAGAGGATGACTATGATCTTGGCAAGCTCAGATGGCTGGATCCCCATGGGTCCGAGGGAGAGCCATCGCCTGGCACCGGATATCTCTCTTCCGATCACCAGGACCAGGACCAGGGTAACGACAACAAAGGCATACAGCGGCCATGCAGAATGCATGAGCATGCGGTAGTCCACGATAAAGACCAGGACCATCACGAAGGAACCTACGAGAACCCAGAGAATCTGTTTGTAAAAGATCGTCGGATTGGTGACCCGCGCAGAGCTGTACAGGCAGAGCAGCCCGATGAAGATAATGGCGAACGTGGTGATGAGAAGCCCCCAGTCGATATTATCCGTTATCTTTGCGTATCTGCTCATCTTCCATACCCTTCAAGAAGTAATAGCCTTTGATGACATCGTTTACCACAGGGGCTGCAATGCTGCCGCCATGCCCGCCATGCTCCACGACAGCGACCACGAGAATTTCAGGGACATCGACCGGGGAAAAGCCGAAGAACCAGGCGTGATCCCGGTACTTGTACGGGAGATCCGATTCATCGGCACGCGCCGAGGTGTACCCTTTTGCCACCTGGGCTGTTCCTGTCTTGCCCCCGATAGAGAACATGGGGTCCTGGATACCCCTCCCCGTCCCGTGTTCCCCCTCCACAACCATTCGCAGACCCATTTTTATAACATCGAGATCTGCCCTGCTCACGTCGAGAACCTTCTCCAGATTCGCTTCGCCCGAGGCCAGAATCCTCGGTGTGTAGAGCTTCCCGCCATTCACCAGCGCACTCATGGACTTTGCCACCTGCAGGGGTGTCACGAGGGTGAATCCCTGACCGATGGCTGTGATTATGCTCTCTCCGGACTGCCACGGACGGCCGAATCGTCTCTCCTTCCACTCCTTCGTCGGCACGAGACCGCCAAGTTCGTCCCTGATCTCGATCCCGGTGGGCCTGCCGAATCCCAGTTCAGAGGCGTACTGCGAAATCTGATCGATACCAAGCTTCTCTCCGAGTGAATAGAAATACACATCACAGGACTCACTGATGGCCCTCATGATATCCACCTCTCCATGTCCTGTCGGTTTCCAGCACTTGTAGGTCGAGGTGCCCAGCGTATATTCGCCCGGACAGAAGACTGTCTCTTTCGGGGATATGGTCTTTGAAACGAGGCCGGCATAGACCATGCCCACCTTGAAGACTGATCCCGGGGGATACTGACCGCGGATTGCTCGGTTCTCGAGGGGGTGCAGGGGATCCTCTATAATCTGTTTCCACGCCTCAGGCGCCATGGGGGTTAAGAACATATTCGGGTCATACCCCGGCGAAGAAACCATGGCCAGGATCTCTCCGGTATCGGGTACAATGGCAACCACCGCCCCTGCCCTGTCCCGGAGAGAGTCCTTGGCAATGAGCTGCAGTCTCTTGTCGATAGTGAGCATGATGTCCTGGCCCGGAACCGGGGGGCGTTCATCCAGGACCTTGATCTTGCGCCCGAGGGCATCCACCTCGAAGACCCGCGTCCCTTTCACCCCGCGCAGTTTTTCTTCACAGGTGAACTCGATGCCCGCCTTGCCGATGAGATCGCCGATTGCATAATCATCCTGGTTATATTTCTTCAATTCCTTTTTTGAGATTTCGCCGAGGAAACCCAGGGTATGCGAGGCAAGATCCTTGAACACGTAATCCCTTTCGTTTGTAGCGTCTATGGAAATTCCCGGCAGGGTGAATATCTCGGTCTCGACACGTGCCATCTGATGAAAACTGATATCCCGGGCAATGGTGACCGGATCATAGGGCCTTGGTTTTGCCTGATCGATCTTCTCGAAGATCTCATCCTCATCCTGGTCCAGGTAAGTGGCCAGACGCTTGGATACCTCTCGTATATTCGAGATATCTCCCTGCATCACCATCAGGTTATAGGCGGGTCTGTTGTCTGCCAGCACCTCCTGGTTCCTGTCGAGGATTTTGCCCCTCGGGGCGGAGATACCGACGATACGGATACGGTTGTTGCGGGAGAGGCCCTCATAGTAGGACCCCTTGAATATCTGCATGTTCATCAGCCTGAACAACAGAACAGCGAACAGGACGAACACAAAGACCGTGAGTATCTTTGCCTTCCACCGCAACTCATCATCAAGCTGTGGACCGGTAATATTATTATTCATAGGCTATCTGCAGACGACGCACGGTGTATACCATCGCCGGGCTTACGCATCCGGAAAGCAGCGCACCGATAATCAAGGAGGCCGCTTTGCCTTCAAACAGACTGATATCGGTAAAAATGGCGGTAACAACCATGAGAGCAAGGTAAAAACCAATTCCCATAACGAGTTGGGTAAAGGTGTTCTCAAGGTAGACCAGGTTTTTGAGAAACTCGATCGCGAGGAAGGTCAGGATGTAGAGCAGCGGGATCAGGCCGAGCCGTGCACCGGAAAAGGCCTGCAGGATAAGCGAGGAGAGGATGACAAAAGGAAATCCCTGGGAAAACGGGATATAGATGATCTGTCCGATGATCATGCCGATGAAAAAATCCACCCGCAACGGGGCCCAGATGGAAGGAATGATGGTCGCCTCCATAAGGACAATCGCAAACAGTATCCCAAAAAGACTAATCTGTAGTCGCCACATCTTGGCCTATACCAAATATCCCCTCTATCTTCTCCATATCCACACACGGTGCCAGAAGAATATCGGCAAAGATCTTTCGTTCATCTACCTGAATATCCTTGACATATCCTATCCTGAGCCCTTTCGGGAATATACCCAGCAATCCCGAGGTCACTACAAAATCGCCGATCTTGACGTCATCGGTCCTGCGGACATATTCCAGCCTCAGGCTTTCTCCCCCGGTGCCCTTTACGATCCCCTTGACCCGGGTAGATGCTATAAGGGCAGGTATCGCAGAATTCGGGTCGGTAATCATGAGGATCTGTGAGGTGTGGGACGATACGGCAACCACCCTGCCGACAACACCGTCGGGATTGACAATGGGCATATTGACAAAGAACCCGCTGCGGGAACCCTTGTCAATGACCGCGGTCTTGAACACAAGGGTGATATCCTGCGCCAGCAGACTTGCCGGATAGAGAGAGAATTCCGTGTGGGCTGCCTTGAAATCCAGCATGAGCCTCAATCGTTCGTTTTCCGATCTGAGCTCTTCGAGGTTCATAGACTGCACCCTCAACGCATCATTGCTCTTTTTAAGCTCCTCATTGTCCCGTTTCGTGTCTACGAGGTATATGTAGTCTTTCCAGAGGTCTGCTATGAAGGTAAACGGGGAGGTGATGATCTTATTGAATACCAGGTATCCCTCCCGCACGCAGCTGATACCTGCTGATGAGGAGCTGTACTGGCCGAGAGAGATCAAGACAAGAATAAGGGCAGCCGCGATAATAAGTAATATGACCCTTGTATTACTACGTCCCATTAACTAGGTATTGTAACATCTCTGAGCAGTTCAAGATCGTCCAGCAGCTTGCCCGCCCCCCTCGCTACCGTGGAGAGCGGATCCTCGGCAATAATAACAGGCAGCCCGGTTTCTTCCCGGAGAAGCTTGTCAAGGTTCTTGTAGAGGGCTCCGCCACCTGTCAGAACAATGCCCCTGTCCACAATGTCCGCCGCCAGTTCCGGCGGGGTCTGTTCCAGGGCAACCCGTACCGCGTCGATAATCGTTCTCACCGGGCCCTGGCAGGCCTTCCGGATTTCTTCGGAAGAGATGGTGAATATCTTGGGAATGCCGTCAACCAGGTCCCTCCCCTTCACCTCTATGGTCTTTTCCACCTCATCCGATGCTGCAGACCCGATCATAATCTTGATTATTTCCGATGTCCTCTCTCCGATGAGGAGATTGTATTCGCGTTTTATGTACTGCATGATGGCCTGGTCGATCTTATCTCCGGCAACACGGACACTGTTCGTGTAGACGATCCCCGACAGAGAGATCACCGCCACCTCGGTGGTTCCGCCGCCGATATCGACGATCATGGAGCTGATGGGTTCGGTTACCGGAAGCCCCGCCCCGATTGCCGCCGCCATCGGTTCCGCGATAATATATACCTCCCGGGCACCTGCAGCCTCGGCGGATTCCTTGACCGCCCTCTTCTCCACCTGCGTGATCCCGGACGGCACACAGATGATCACCCGCGGCCGCACCCCGAGCCGCCGCTGATGCACCTTGGTGATGAAATACTTGAGCATGGCCTCGGTTGCTTCAAAATCTGCAATAACACCGTCTTTCATCGGTCTGATGGCCTGAATATTCTCCGGCGTCCTGCCGAGCATCTTCTTCGCCTCAGTCCCTACGGCAACAATCCTGTTCACCCCACCATGTTCCATCTTCACGGCGACCACTGACGGTTCAGAAAGGACAATCCCCTTGTCCCGGGCAAAGACTAATGTGTTAGCTGTACCAAGATCAATGGCTAGATCACTTGAGAACATTCCAAAGATCCATTCTAAGACCATATACGTCCACTCCTTTCCTTCATGTGGATCAATCGATAAGTCGTCTTAACAAATACCCGCCTCTTTTACAAGAGGAATGGAGCATCATTTGTTGCGAAAACCCCCTGTTTATGATAGCAGTTCACCACAATGTATACTACTTGTACCATAATACTGGCAGCAGGAAAAGGCACCAGATTAAAATCAGCCAAGCCCAAGGTCATGCACGAGATCCTGGGCATGCCGCTGGTGTACTACTCCATCCGTCTTGCACAGGAAATCGGCTCCACAATGATCGGCGTCGTCGGTCACGGCAGGGAGGTTGTCGGTCCCTATATGGACACGTTTTCCATCACGCAGGTGGTGCAGGATCCTCCGCTGGGTACGGGACATGCAATTCTCCAGACAAAGGACATCTTGAAGCGAATCGATGCCGAAAATGTCGTCATCCTTCCCGGGGACATGCCGCTGATTGATGCGGCATCACTGATGCGTCTCAAGGATATCTACCAGGAGTCACATGCCTCCCTGGGGGTACTCACCGCCGAGCTGCCGGACCCGTTCGGCTATGGCAGAATCCTCAGGGACAGCGACGGGAACGTCCTGGCCATTGTGGAGGAACAGGACGCATCGCAGCAACAGAAACAGATTCATGAAATCAACACAGGGGTCTATATCATAGACAAGGAATTTCTGCTTCATGCCGTAGAGAGGCTTGTCCCTGACAATGCAAAGGGCGAGTTCTACCTTACGGACATCGTGGAGATGGCTGAGGATGCCGTCTCCTACATCGTACCTGACTTCAACGAGGCGCACGGCATCAATTCACGCTCTCAGCTGGCTCACGCTGCATCGCTCATGCAGCAAAGGATCAATGAATCCATCATGGAACAAGGTGTGACGATGATCGATCCTTCCGAGGTATGGATCAGCCCCACTGCGAGAGTCGAACCCGATGTGGAGATATGGCCTCATGTCCATATCTTCGGCACCAGCACAGTGGCCTCACAGACCAGAATCATGCCCGGGGTATGGCTCAGGGACGCCGAGATCGGCAGGGGAAGCACCATCGGGCACCACAGCATCATTGAACGGGCCACCATCCCTGAAAGCACAGACCTCCCCCCCTATACACATACTGACGGATCATCGCCGGGTCGCTGATTGACTTTATAAAAGGGATTACCTACAGTTAGCCTATGGACTGGATAAAGAGTATTTTCGGCAAGAGTATTGAAAGCAAACCCGTCTTGGAAATTGAAGACTATCCTGAGATTCTTCCGGTACTGCCCCTGAAAGATGCGGTTCTCGTCCCGGGAGGGATGCTGCCCCTGATCGTCTCAAACCCTGTATCCATTACCCTGATAAAAAAACTGCATGAGGCGAAATCACCGGTAGCGGCCGTGGGCATGAAAGAGCCAAAAGATATCGATCCAGCCATGTGGGACAACCTGTATCGAATCGGGTGCATGGCACAGATCTCGAAGATCTCCGTGACAAAAAAGAATGACCTTTCCATCATGATAAAGGGCATCAGGAAGATTCTCCTCGAGGAAAAGACCACTGATGAGCCGTACCTGAATGCACGAGTCTCCTATCTGACGGAAGACCTGGTGCCCGACAAACAGGTCTATGCCTTGGCGCTGTCCACAAGCGAGACGCTGGAACAGCTCGCCAAGCTCTCATACCATAATCTCGATTCCGTACTGTCAAATCTCAGCAAGATCAAAGACCCGGTAATGATGCTGAGCACGGCGACCACGAATCTCCCGTTGCCACTGAAGAAGAAGCAGCAGATCCTTGAGGAGAGCGATTTCATAGAAAAGTTCACCATCCTGTATCAGACCCTGCGGGAGGAACTGGAGATCCTGGAGATCTCCTCGAAGATTACGGAAAAGGCCAGGGGAGAGATCAACAACGCCCAGAGGGAATACTATCTGAGGCAGCAGCTCAAGGCCATCAAGAAAGAGCTCGGCGAGGCACCCGGCGATGCCGACGACGAGATGGCTGAACTGAAGAAAGAGATCGAGGCAAAGGGTCTTCCCGAAGAGGTAAAGCCCGAGGTGGACAAAGACCTCAAACGGATTGCCCGCATGCAGGTGGGTTCTTCCGAGTATGTCACCATCAGGACCTATCTCGACTGGATACTGGATCTTCCCTGGAGCGAGACCTCTCAGGACAATCTGGATATCGTGAACGTCGAAGGCATCCTCGACGAAGACCACTTTAATCTGAAGCGGCCGAAAAAGAGGATCCTCGAGTTTCTCTCCGTAAAGAAACTCAAGAGCGACCTCAAGGGGCCGATCCTGTGTTTTGTCGGTCCTCCGGGTGTCGGCAAGACCTCTCTCGGCAGATCCATTGCCCGGGCCATGGGCCGCGAGTTCATACGCATATCCCTGGGCGGGGTCAGAGACGAGGCAGAGATCCGGGGACACAGGAGAACGTATATCGGTGCCATGCCCGGACGAATCATCAATGGCATAAAGCTGGCAGGAACGACGAATCCCGTATTCATGCTGGACGAGATCGACAAACTCTCCCACGACATCCACGGTGATCCGGCATCCGCCCTGCTCGAGGCCCTTGATCCCGAGCAGAACAGCCATTTTGTCGACCATTATCTGAACGTTCCCTACGATCTTTCCAACGTGTTCTTCATCACAACGGCCAACGTTGTCGACACGATACCCATGGCCTTGAAGGACCGCATGGAGATCGTTGAGATCGAGGGATACACCCAGGAGGACAAGCTCCAGATCGCACGGAATTACCTGATCCCGAAAGAGATCGAGGCAAACGGTCTTGCCGGAAGGACCATCGACGTTACCGACGAGGCAGTGGACCATATCATCCGTTCCTACACGCGGGAATCCGGCGTGAGAAACCTCCAGCGGGAGATCGCCTCGTGCCTGCGGGTCATTGCATCGACGGTGGCAAAACACGGCGGTGATGATTTTGTCGTAAACCCCTCTTTCGTGGAAGAGGCGCTCGGGCCAGTCCGCTTCACCCCGGAGGTCAAACAGAGAACCCGGATTCCGGGCATTGCAACCGGCCTGGCGTGGACCCCCTTCGGCGGGGAGATTCTCTTTATCGAATCAGCCCTCGTAGGGGGAAAGGACGAGATGATCCTCACCGGTCAGATAGGTGATGTCATGAAAGAATCCGCCAGGCTGGCACTGAGCATCATCAAGTCTGCGGGTTGTCCCGACTGGGAGGGCAGGTGCCTTCATATACATGTCCCGGCAGGGGCCATCCCGAAAGACGGTCCCTCCGCAGGGGTCACCATCGTGACATCGATCATCTCGCTCATCATGGGTAAGGTCGTCCGGGAGAATCTCGCCATGACCGGAGAGATTACCCTTCGGGGTGTCGTCCTGCCCGTGGGAGGCATCAAGGAAAAGGTGCTGGCTGCACGCAGGGAGGGGATAACCGAGATCATTCTGCCCAGGATGAACGAAAAGGACTTGCGGGACATCGATGCGGGCGTCCTCAAAGACCTCCATATCCATTATGTGGACAATATCGACGAGGTGCTCAAACTCGCGTTCCCCGAGGCCAAAGAAGATGTCCTGCCGTTGCTGTCTCCGGACACCTTTGATAAGAAGAAACCCCTCAGCCCCGATCTTAGAGCTTAAGAAGACATCTGCCTGCCGAGGCCATCGATCTGTCCAGTACGTCTCTGGTATGCGCTGTAGAGATGAAGAACGCCTCGAACGGTGACGGGGCCAGATACACGCCTTCTTCGAGCATTGCATGGAAGAACCTTGCGTATCGCCCAGCATCGGAGAGCATTACATCATCAAATGTCTCCACCGGTCCCTCATGGAAGAAGATGCCTGCCATGGAACCCTTGTGATTTATTGTGAGAGGAATACCGGCATGATCGGCACTCTCCTTGAGAAAACCCACGTACCTGTCCATGTCCTGCGAAAACCGCGCATACGGGTTCAGTTCCTGCAGCAGCCTGAGCGTGGCGATACCTGCGGCCATTGCCATGGGATTGCCGGCAAGCGTACCTGCCTGATACACCGGCCCTTGGGGCGAAAGCAGGGCCATGACATCTTCCCTCCCCCCGAATGCGCCCACCGGCATGCCGCCGCCTATGATCTTCCCGAGACAGGTGAGATCGGGGCTGATGGGGGTGAGGTCCTGATACCCGCCAAAGCAGAACCTGAAGCCGGTTATCACCTCGTCAAAGATGAGGAGTGAACCGTACGAGTGCGTCTGTTTCCTGAGCGTCTCGAGAAAACGGGGCCGGGGAAATACAACGCCCATATTGCCGGCAACAGGCTCGACTATGACCGCGGCGATCTCCTCTCCATGGAGCTCCATGAATTTCTCGAAACATTCAACATTATTATAGGGAAGTACGGCGGTGGTGGAAGCAATTCCCCGGGGAACGCCGGACGTATCGGGAATGCCGAAGGTAAGGGCTCCGGAACCCGCCTTCGCCAGCAGGGAATCGACATGCCCGTGGTAGCACCCTTCGAACTTTACCACAATCTCCCTGTTGGTGAAGGCCCTGGCAAGTCTGATGGCACTCATGGTGGCCTCGGTCCCTGAATTCACAAACCGCACCTTGTTGATGGAGGCAAAGGCAGAGCAGATGATCTCAGCCATGGTCACCTCGGCCTCGGTGGGAGCGCCATAGCTCATGCCTTTTGCGGCCTGAAAATTTACTGCATCGACCACCTCGGGGCGGGAATGCCCCAAGATCATGGGGCCCCATGAGAGCACATGATCGATATATTTTTTCCCTTCTGCGTCGTAAAGGTACGCGCCAGAAGCCTTCTCGATAAACCGCGGGGTTCCTCCCACCTTTCCAAAGGCCCGAACCGGTGAATTGACCCCGCCGGGGATCAGCTGTTTCGCCTTTTCAAAGAGGTCTGCATTCTTCATGTCCTGTACGCTCCTAGAAATACTTCATGGACGACTTTTTTAATTCCTGCACACTCCAGAAGACCTTGTACCTGTCGATCCCCACAGCAGCGGAGATCTCTTTGAGCACCTGCATGACATCATCATCGCTGCGTCCGTGGACCATGGAAAATACGTTATACTCACCGAAGGCAGGCCGTTCATAACAGTGGGTAACCCGCTCGCTGCCGGCAATCTTGTATCCGATCTCTTCCACCCGGTCTTCAGGAACAGCCCATGCCACCATGGCACCGGAAGACAGCCCGACATGTTTGTGCCTCAAAACCGCCTTTATGTCCCTGATAATGCCCTGTTCCTTGAGCTGCTCCAGCCGGCCCAGGAGTTCATGCACTTCCATACCCAGTTGATTCGCCCACACATCAAAGGGCCGCTCGGTAATGGGCAGGTCTCCCTGCGCCAGGGCGAGGATTGCTCTGTCTGTTTCGTCGAAAGATTTCATCTGCAGAAACTTAGGCATAATTATTGTCTCTATTCAAGCCCAAAGTGCCGGAAACACACCTGCATTTCTGAAGGTAATCTTCCTTACGGTCAGTCCGGTCCCAATGCAATACTAAGGGGTGTAGGCGTTCTTCGCTTTGATCTGCATGCCTTCGGGCAATACGATCATGTACGAGTACATGGCATACAGGCCATCGGATCTCCTCCGGGCAGTAGTGATGATCCTGTTGACCTTTCTGGTAAGAACCAGGGAATCGTTGCAGGTCAGCACGCCGGTTTCGGGGTCAAACTGTGTATTGAGCCGCCCTTTCTCAGACAGGAACATCTGCACCTGGCCGGGATAGTAGTCCCGGGGCTCGGCAATGGTCACCGAGATCTCCGACAATATCCCCCCTGAGAGTCGTCCATGACCGGGCGACCTCTTCAGGACATGGAGCTCAGGGCGGCTGAGCTTTTCCCTGAACCGTTCCATAGTCATATTCTGTCCCACAATGGCCTGCCGGGGCACGATGTCGGGCATGGCGTTCTCTCCGACACTTCCCGGATCAGAGGTGAGCAGAAGCTTATACCCGGCCTTTATTCCCTGGGCACGGATTGCATTGTCGTATTCGCCGAACGGATAGGCAAACCATTTGGGCTCAAAGCCCAGCTTCTCTTTAAGGATCTGTCTGGATGTCATCATCTCGCGCTCGATCTCTTCGGCGGATGAATCCACGAGATGAGGATGCGTATGGGTATGAGAGCCCACCTCACCGCCGAACGACCGGATCTGCTTCAGCTGGTCCCAGTTCATGAAGTTGTGTGCCCCCACCGAGCGGGTGAATACAAAGATGCAGAAGGGATACCCGTGTCTTTTCAGGATGGGGACTGCCTGTGTGTATTCGGACAGATACCCGTCATCTAGGGTGATGACCACCGCCTTGTCCGGTACAGGCCGATCTCCCGTGATGCACCGGTGGAGTTCGCCCATGGATATCACCGCATATCCCTCGTCGTTAAGATACGCCATCTGCCGTGCAAACATTGCGGTAGGAGTGGAGGTGGAGGGAGAGTCCGCCTCGTCAAACTTGTGGTAGAGGAGTACCGTTATATGTGCCTGGGAAGGCGGGCTCAGGATACACAGGACGACAACGGTCGAAAGAATGATACGCACGATGGTGTTCGCAGCCGATCTCCGTGTCATACGCCCGGGTGACGCGTCCTTATGAGGCGTTTGTTTGCTCATACTGTTCCTTTTTTATCTTATATCGTATGTCCTGCCGCATGGTGCACCGGTTTTATCTTCCGAAGTATTCATCGGGTTGAACCTTGTCTGCCGTCTATCCCATCTCTCATTCAAGCGTGTAGGAATCATATGCCCGCAGGTTGTTGTAATCGATGAGCCAGATAACCATCTGAACATATTCTTCCCCGATCTCGGAGTAATGACGGAGTCCCTGGGCGAGCTTGAACGGATCATGGGGATATGTCTGCCTGCTTCTGATCTGCCTGAGCTCTTCATATTTCGGATGGGAGTTGATATTCCACAGATAATAGTCGATACTGGACTGGAGGTCTTTGAACCGGGAGACCTTGAACACCTTTCCATCGTCTCTGTCTTTTGGGACCATGCCGCGGCCGGACAACGTCCTTAACCCGAACAGATTGTTCCCTTCAAGGGCAAATCTCGACGTGCCCCAGCCGGATTCAATGGCAGCCTGCGCAAGAATGAGCGAGTTGGGCAGGACATCCACCCGCAGGAGCAGTTCGTCCACCATAGTCCTGTAATCGTCCCTTTCAACCCGGTATTTACCGGCAAGTTCGTCAACAATCCTTTTTTCCTTGGCTGAAAACCAGTACGCGGTCTTCTTGATGCTTTCCAGGGATTTACGCTGACGTGACACCTTCTTGTTTGCCTTCAGAACGAGGGGAAGGAGTATATCGATCAGATACTGCTTTCGTGCACGTGCATCTTTTATATCAAGGAAATCATCCGGTATGGACGGAGTATCCAGATACTCCACAGTAGATTCAAATGAAGCCCGGGACCCTTCAGGAACCATTCCCACAAGAACCACGAGTGCGACAGTCAGTATCAAAAGGCTCAACACTATACCGGAGTCTTTCATATCGCATCATCCTGTACAATGAATCTTCAGGCTTGTCTATCCCGCAATTCATCCTGCAAGTATAGAATGACTCTCATTGGCGCAGCAAAGATCCCTTGATACGATACATGATGCTTGTGTAATGCATTATACTTATCCATTATATTTCATGTGGTTATATTTGAGCCCAAAGACCCTTGTAAAAAAAGACACTTGCATTATGAATCACTATTCAGTAATATGCAGGCGTCTGATTTGACAGGAGCTTGGGGAAGTTCATGAACGATAAAGAAAAGAAAAAGATGTATCTTACCGTTGCGGACCTGAGCACCATGGGCTTCGCCATGGTGATAGCGATCGTGCTTGGTCTGGTGGCGGGATTATACCTCGACAACCGATTCGATACCGAACCGATATTCACCCTTTTGTTCATCTTTGGCGGGATACTCGCAGGATTCAGGATTATGTACAAGACATACATGAGATTCTTCAGTGAAGGAAAATCCGATGGATCCGATTCATAAAGACCCGATACAGAAACGCATAGAGTATATTTCGCTGACAATCTGGATAGCACTGTGCGTGGTAAGCTTTTTTCTCTTCGGAGATAAATTTGCCCTGGGTGTTCTGCTTGGGGGGGTCGTGTGCATTGTCAACTATCAGTGGCTCTACAGACATGCCAGAGCTGCAGTTTCACTCACGGCCAGACAGGGCAAATCATTTATGGCAAGACGTTACATACTCAGGTTAACGACGACCGGAGCCGTTCTCTTCGCACTCATCGCCTACATGAAGATAGATATCATCGGGCTGTTGCTTGGGCTCTCGGTCATGATGCTTGGGATCATGAGTTACGCGTGCTTCATTTACATATTTGCAGGAGGAGACTGATATGGATCACGGTTATCTGGTTTTGGATTTCATCACCATACCCCTTAACAACTTCGCTCATCACCACCTTCATCTCGTTGACGGGAACCATATGCAGCAGGTTACCCATACATGGTTCTATATGCTCATACTCATCATCCTCTCGGCACTGGTGGCGAAAAGTCTGAAGTTGGTCCCGGGGAGACTCCAGAATTTCCTGGAGGTCGTCATCGGCGGATTGAAAAATCTCCTGGTGGATACCATGGGTAAGGAGGGAATGAGGTTTTTCCCCCTTATGGCAACAATCGCACTGTTTATTCTCGTGTGCAACTTGGGCGGTATTATTCCCGGCTTCTATTCCCCCACGGCAAACCTCAATACCAATCTCTCCATGGCACTGGTCGTGTTCCTGCTGACCCATATCGTCGGCGTAAGGATCCATGGAGTGAAATATATCAAGCAGTTCATGGGCCCTGTATGGTGGATGGCACCGCTGATGATTCCCGTGGAGATTATCGGACACCTGGCACGTCCGCTGTCCCTTACCATGCGTCTGTTCGGAAACATATTCGGCGAAGACCTTGTACTGATCGTGCTGCTCTTCCTCGTGCCGTTCCTGATGCCCATCCCAATGCTCGTTCTCATGATATTTACATCCGTACTTCAGGCCTTCGTATTTACCCTGCTTGCCATGATGTATATCAGCGGAGCAATGGAGGAAGCTCACTAATAAGACAATAAGGTGTAATATCAAGCTGTAATGAATTTTCTATTACTAATTGTCGTCATTTTGTAATAAGATAGAAAGCTGGTGGGAAACAGGACTCTCACCAGCTTTTTTACGCTAGTATAAAGACAATTAAATTTTTTAGGAGGATTATATGAAGAGGTTTTTCAGTTTGTTGGGTTTCTCAACGTTGTTCGTTCTTGTGGGGGCATCGATAGCATTTGCAGCGGAAGGTGCTGCGAGCCCTGAAGCCATCCAGTTCTTCTGTTGGGTTGCCGTCGCAACCGGCATAGGAATGGGCATTGCTGCAGTGGGGACCGGTATTGGCCAGGGTCACGGCGTACAGGGTGCGTGTGACGGCATTGCCAGGAACCCGGAGGCATCGGGCAAGATCCTGACCGCCCTTATTCTCGGTCTTGCAATGATCGAGTCTCTGGCTATTTATGCCCTGGTAATCGAACTGATTCTGCTCTATGCAAATCCGTTCCTCCAGTATGTAGTAGGCTAAGCTTCACAGGAAAACAATAAGGCATCCTTAAACGCGGTCCTGTTTAAGGATGCCTTTTTTATCGTGTCACTTATGTCCGGTGACGTCCTTTTCTGTCTTTTCTGAAGTGTTCGTGCGTTGCGCAAGCAGCCAACCGTTTGGTTCGTTCCAAAGATTCCGGGCTGAATCTATTATGAATGAACCCCACAAGACCCGGTTTAAAGACCTTATGGGGTTTTTAAATCACATCTTAGAAAATGATGCCGTATCGTTTTCGTCTCTGCCTGGAAAAAATCTTTTCAGGCAATCCAGCCGCGTTCGTCTGCAAAAGACGTATGCCCGACCCGGCTCACGGCTAAAAACCTTTTGCTACATTCCGATCAGTGCCTTGACCTTGTTCCTCTTCTCTTCGTCGGCAGCCACACAAGCCAGCGCTCCTCCGAGAATGATGGCAAGGGATATGGGCTTGAACAGGATCTTGATCACCGACTTGATGAGAGAGAGTGTCCCGCCAATGATGCCGAAGATAACGACGTCAGCCACGACAAACTTGATTATCTTAAATGGTGCGAGGATTGCCCATTTAATGAGACCGAAGATAAAACTCATAGATACTACCTCCTGCTTTTTATAGTATTATATATAGTCCAAAAGTTTCCGTCTTCAAGATCTGTTCTTTTTCAACACCAGGTCTTCCACCGCACCCAGGGCATCCTTTGAGACGAGAGCTGCACGTTTGTTTTCCTCCTGGATCTTCTGGTAGATTTCCTCTCTGTGGACCTCTATGTTCTTGGGGGCCTGGATCCCGAGCTTTACCTGCGCACCCTTGATCTCCACAATAGAGATCTGGATATCATCTCCTATGGAGATAGCTTCGCCCACCTTGCGTGTTAAGATTAACAAGTAGCCCCCCGTTTGCCACGGCTATTTTGTTTGGAATATTACATGATTATTTCACGGAAAGCAATGCCTGCATCATCTCGTCGGCTATGGTTATCAGCTTTGCTGCAGCCTGATAGAGGTGCTGATATTTCAGGATCTCAGCCATCTCCTCGTCAAGATTGACCCCGGTGACACTTTCCTTTCTCTGAACATACTGGTTCAAGAGGGTATCGTTGAAGTTTTCATTGAGCTCGGCATTCTGGACGTCCACCCCTACACCTGCGATGAATGAACTATAGTATGCATCCAGGGTGGTATCCGTTCCTGTCCCGCCGAAATCAGTGATCACCTGATCCTGGAGAGAGAAGATAGCAAGAGCGACATCGTTCCCTCCGGGGGCGATGTTATCGTTATTGTCGAGAAAGGCCGCAGCAATGAGGTTTGAATTCGCCTTGATGGCGTCATTGATGCCAAGGGTCTCTGTCATATCCGGTACATTCTGTCCCACTTCCTCATCCCAGGTGAAGAACGTATTGATGCCGAGTATGGCTAAGGCATTGTTGGAATCATCCGTTTCATCCGGGCTTATGGCAAAGGTATACCCTGCATCGGCATAGAAGCGTACATGGTTGTCCGCATCGATTTCTGCATTCATGTTGCCAATGGCGCCAACAGCGGTGATGAGATCCCCGACCGTTGCCCCGGCGCCCAGCGTGATGGTGCTCCTGGTGGGAGTCCCGGATGCATCGTCATAAACCACGATATCAAAGCTTCCGCCGGCAGAAAATCGGCCGGAAAAGATAAAATCCGTACTTAAATCATCCGCCAGCCCCGACACCTCAACGGTCCCGGTCATGGAACCCACGGACTCGAGGCCGACACCCTGGGAATGCAGGGCATTGACCTGCCAGACGAGCTCTTCGGCGAGGGTATTGAGGGACCCGAGGTATGATCCGATCTTGGTATCGCGTACATCGACCCAGCCGGCGATCTTTCCACCCTCGAGCTTGTGTGTGATGTCGACGGTCCTGCCGGAGCTGTCCTGCCACAGGACATTCGTATAGCCGGTTGTGGTATCTATCTCATAGTCGAGACTGTACGCCTCCTTCCCCAGCACCAACGGGGTTCCGCCCAGAATGTACACCATTACCTGACCTGATTGTTCCTCTTCATAGTAGGAGATATCCATATAGGTGGACAGTTCCTCCAAGAGAAGCTCTCTCCTGTCGCGAAGATCGTTGGCATTGATCATGCCGTCGATCTCTACGCTGGATATCTGTTTATTCAGATCGGCAATCTGCTCGATAACCGTGTTTATCTGATCCACTGATCCCCGTATGCTGCTGTCCAGATGCCGCTGGTACTGCCTGAGATTGTAGTCCATGTCACCGGTAAACTGCACGAGATTTTCGGTTTTTGCGAGGAGGGCTTCCCGCTCCGGTATGCCGTCGGGATTATTGGATAAATCGCTCCAGGCATTCCAGAATTCCCCCATCAGTTGATTCAACCCATACCCTTCGCTCTCATTGAATATGTTCTCTATCTCCACCATGGAGCTTGACTGAGCTTCCCAGTAATAATACTGGGACATTTTCTGGGTAATCTGTTCATTGATAAATGCGTCGTATGCCCTGGTTACTTCGGTGGCCTTTACCCCTGTCCCCATCTGGCCCGGCGCCATGGTTATAGGGACATTCGGCTCTACCTGAAGGCTCTGTCTTGAATACCCCTGCGTATTGGCATTGGCAATATTATGCGACAAGACCTCCAGCGCCAATTGCGAGGAATACAACGACCAACTTGCTATATTGAGCGCACCACCTAATCCGGACATATTATGCTCCTGTCTTTAAGATCCTGGAAAACTCCCTGGATTTTTTTCCGGTCCGCGTATATCCGACCTTTGTTCCGGCAAAAAAGGGTTCCAACTGACGATCGATCTCCGTCAACCTGGTCCCGACCATTGACTTTGACAATGCATTGAGACTGGATGCCTTTTCCCACAGGCCTTTCAGATCCCGCTTGAGACCCTGTATCTTCTCGGCGTACTCGGATTCCTGCTCCGCTGTGATGGATTCGAATCCTTCCCGGTTTTTGGCAATTGTTTTCAAGAGCTTGTATTTGTCCGGCATGGAGTCCTCCAGGGAGTCGACATCGTCATTCGTGATATAGGCAAGCTCTCTTTCAAGATGCCCGGTAAGCTGGACAATCAGATCCTTTTCCTTCTCAAGCCTCGATAGTATCTCTGAATTCGTCATCTTTCACGCATCGGGCATATGATCCCGAGCCCCCTTTCTTTTTTTGATGTCGGTCGTGCGTATCATTATAATGTCTGAGCCATACCTGCCTTATCGGTTCTGGTCATACCTGCTTGACGGGTCCTGCTGACCGGCAAGATTTTCCATATGCCGTTCAATGACCTTCCCGATCCCCAGCGAACCGGATTCGGCCATGCTGCTGGCTATGGATCTGAAGAGCATATCCTTGTAGAAGTCCGAGGCAAGCCCTTCTCCAAAAAAACCTTCGTTCATGGATTCGCCCATGGTCTTTAGGAGCTGATGAGCAAAGATCGATTCAAACTCCTTGCATGCTTTCTCAAGGGCCTTATTCGGATCAGTCTGGCTTATATGCTTCAATGCTTCAACACCCGTGATCATATAACCTCCAAGTCTGCGTAGAGCGCTCCTGTTCGTTTAATACTCTGGAGAATGACCACCAGATCTCTGGGTGCGACACCGATGGCGTTCAGGGCGGACACCAGGTCACCGATCGTGGTCCCTGTCGGAAGCATAACGAGCTGCCTGCCGCCTTCTTCAACTGTTACGCCGGTCTGCGGGGTAACAGTAGTGACACCACCTGAGAATGGTGTCGGCTGAGACACCTGGGGTTCTTCCGTAATCTTGATGCTGAGACTCCCGTGTGCAATGGCAACAGTGGATATCCTGACATTGTCACCCATGACCACGGTCCCGGTTCGCTCGTTGACGATCACCTTTGCCCGGGCGTCGGGAGTGACCTCTACTGACTCGATCATGGCAACAAAATCAACGATCCTGTCCTGGTATTCATCCGGGATCGTTATCTGTATGGTCGAGAGATCACTGGCCTGTGCCGTACCCTGCCCCACGCGCTCGTTGATGGAGGTCTCGAGCCTGTGGGCTGTCGTGAAATCAGGACTGTTCATCACCAGGGTCATTTCAGTACCAAGGTGCAGGTCTACCGAACGCTCCACCACCGCTCCATTCGGGACCATCCCCACTGTGGGAAAATTCTTGGTCACGCCGGTCCCGGAAGCACCGCCGACAGCAAAGCCTCCCACAGACATGGGGCCCTGTGCCATGGCATACACCTTCCCGTTCGGCCCGAACAGAGGGGTCAGAATCAGGGTTCCGCCGGCGAGCGAACTGGCATCACCCACTGAAGATACCGTGCAGTCGAGCTTCTGGGAAGATCTGGCAAACGGAGGAAGATTCGCCGTAACCATGACAGCGGCCACGTTCTTGACCTTCAGAGAATTGGGATCGATCTGAATACCCATGTTCCTGAGCATGTTGGCAAGGGAGCGAACGGTGAACTGTGAACCGGATTTATCGCCGGTCCCATTCAAACCCACCACAAGACCGTACCCGGCAAGCCTGTTTTCCCTCACCCCCTGTATCTCGACCAGATCCTTTACCCGAACGGCATAAGCGGCCTGGATAGAGAGCAGGACGATAACAATACTGATGGCAATCCTCTTCATGTCACACCTCAAAACGGCCAGATCTTATCGATCGCCCGGGACACCACACCCCTTTTCTGCTGATCTCCGATGATGCCGGTCCCGTAATAATCCAGGCGCATATCCGCGATATACGTGGATTGGATGGTATTGTTCTGGGTAATGTCATCAGGCCTGATGATCCCGGAAATGATGATATACTGATGTTCGGAATTTACCCGCGTCTGTTTTTTGCCGCTGATCATCATATTTCCGGAAGGGAGTATCCTCACGATCCGCGCGGATATCACGGCAGAGATATCGCCCTTTCTCGATGTATCGCCGTCCGCCTCGAACTCGGTTGAGGTGGATGCACTCACCGTGGGGGTGATCCCATATCCGAAGACCGAAGACTGATCAAGGGGCAGGCCCAGAACATCTGTAATGGAATTGTTCACCGAACTGCTCTTGTTGGCAGCTGTCTCGGCCTCGTTCTGTGCCGACGAACTCTCGACGATCTGGACCACCACGATATCACCTACCCTGCGCGCCAGAGAATCCCGATACATGTCCACAAATTTGGCGCTCGGCGACCAGAGAGAGCCGGGAGATGCCACCTCATCCACCGGTTCCTCAACAGGCAGGGAGAGTATATCCTCATCCAGGTCTGCGCCATGCTCTGTGTGTGCACAGGCGCTCATAATACCGAGCAGTACAAGAACGAATAGATACCGGCATATCTTCATGTATTCCTCCTAAAAATAAACCTCTATGCATGACGCAGCAATAATGGTGCCAACCACCTGTCTTCCTGATGTCACATTTCGAACCGGTATCTGATCGGCCAGGCAACCGTCTTTCAACGCTATCCCTCTGTCCCGGATGATAAGGCTGTCCGACCTGGCCTGGATAAACACGATATCACCCCTGCTGATGAGCGGAGGCTCTTCAATATTTGTCCTCAAAAAGGGTCTGCCTCGGCGCAGGCTTGTCTTTGCACGCTTGCCCAGGCAGTCTTTCTTATTCATGACAGCCTTCGGGTAGGCCGAGATCTCAAGGGGTTTCACTTCAATATTGTCTTCGGTAATGATATCACCCCGTCTGACAGATGTCTTGGCCACCGGGATGTCGGCTACGACCCTGACCTTTCCGCTGATGCGAACCTGCTCGGCCGTTGCACCCTCTCCGAATACAAGGGTGATGGAGGTACGGCCCAAAAAATCCTCCCGGGGGGAAATTTTTGCCTGTATGGCGTCTCTGTCTCTATGAAGGACCTGGGCGCTGCCAGCGATCTGAATATCCTCGATTATGATTGTGCCTTTTCCCCTCCAGGGACTCCTGGCCAGCACGGTATTTTCAAAGATTCTCTCCAGCCGTTTCTTCGAAATCACCGTATACTTCTGGGCGATCCGTACCCTCTGAGCTCCTTTCATGACAAAAACACCACGAAAGGACGCGCTAATCTTTGAAGCGACATAGTCAGCAGACAGCTCGGTCCCGATGGGACCCACAGGCGAGTTGATGATAAAGATGGAATCCAGCCTCTCTGCATCCGTACCGTCTATAGTGGCGATATCCCTCAGATGAACCTTTTCCCCTGATACAACGGCCTTCTCCTTCAAGGTCACCACGTGAGGCTGAGCAGCCAGGACCGCAGACGTAAACAGCAGGACTGTCAGCAAAATGGAGAGCGCATATCTCATTCTACCCACCTAGCGTACGATACTGTTCACGACCTGGAGCATGGAATCGGCCGTCTTGATGGCCTTGGAGTTGATTTCATAGGCCCGCTGTCCGACGATCATGTTGATCATCTCCTCGATCGCATCGACATTGGACATCTCCAGGTAACCCTGTGCAATGGTCCCGTAATTGTCCGTACCGGCAACGCCCTCTATGGGATCACCGGATGCTTCGGTGGGGGTATATGCATTCTTTCCGATAGAGTTCAGGCCTGCCGGATTCGTAAAGGTGTATATCGGAACCTGACCGGTGGCGAGAACCTCTCCACCGGATGACAGGCAGGTTATGTCACCGTTTTGTGCAATGGTGATGCTCGCCGTATCCACGGGAACGGAAAAGTCCGGCTGAAGCCTGTCTCCCCGGGGGTTCACAATATAGCCGTCAGAGTCTATCTGGAACGCTCCGTCCCTCGTATAGACCTCTTCTTCATTTGATATGATCCTGAAAAACCCGTCGCCTTCAATGGCCAGATCAAGATCGTTCTTTGTCTCCATATAATCGCCCTGAGAAAAGATCTTTTTCACGGAAACAGGGCGCGTTCCCATACCGACTTGTATTCCCACAGGCACATTCCCTCCGGTGGTTGTGGGGGTTCCCTTGTCTTTATAGGTTGCATAGAAAAGATCTTCGAAATCCGCCCTGCTCTTTTTGAAGCTGGTGGTATTCGTGTTTGCCAGATTGTTTGCCGTTACATCTATCAACATCTGCTGAGCACTCATGCCTGTGGCGGCTGTCCACATTGCTCTAATCATGCTATTTCCTCCCTTTTTAAGCGACTGCGCCTACATTACGAATCGATTGAGAATAGGTGTCGGTGAATGACCTCATCACCTTCTGGAATGACTCATACGCCCTCTGGGTATTGATGAGTCCTACCATTTCCTTGATGGGGTCAACATTGGATGTCTCGACACTTCCCTGTGACAGGTCAGGTGATTCAACCGCCTCAGGGGCAAAGCCTTCCTTAACGGAAAAAAGACCGTTCCCCTCACGCACCAGGGATTCGTCCGGGATATGAACTACCCGGAGGGCATCGATGACATTTCCGTTGAGACTCACAGTCCCCCTCGAGTCGATCTCCACCTGCCCGGGTGTCAGGGCTATGTCCCCGCCTTCTCCCTGTACGGAATATCCCTGCGGAGTGGCGAGCATCCCGTCGGTGGATATCTGAAATGACCCGGCCCGGGTGTAGCGCGGTCCGTCTTCGGTATTCACCGCAAAGAACCCGTCTCCGACGATGGCAACATCCAGGGGGTTCCCGGTCTTCTGGTATGATCCCTGTGTAGTATCGATGTAATATTCTCCGACAACCACATCCGTAGGGGTGTATTGGTACTGTCCGGGATACAGGTCCTGTGTATCCAGCAACTTTGAGAATTTTTCGAACGAGATCCCGTCCTTCTTAAATCCCAGTGTATTCGCATTGGCCAGGTTGTTCGAAATGACCGTCAACCTTTCCTCCATTGCGATTGCTCCCGAAGCAGCCGTATATATTCCCTGATCCATGCTATCTCCTTTCCCCTCAGACCTCAGCAATATCGATGCCAATAGTCTTAAGCCGGCTCCAGAGCTCATTTTGCGAGTATCACGCGGCAATTTTTTCCCAGTACCGATGCCGTGTCTTCCCACCGGAGCCTGGAATGACACTGCCGTGAAAAAGAATCTAAAGGTTATCAGCTAAAAACCGATAGAAACAAGTAAGGTACTAAGAAAGTGTATGGTGAAAAAGTAAAAGGAGCAGTCAATGGAGGTTAAGAACATCTTCGTTAATCACATCATAAGGACCTATGAAAAGCAGGGGTCTGTGAACGAAGCACTCATGAATAACGAAAAGTTCGACAATGAGATGATATCCGATGATGTGTCCATTTCAAACAAGGGCAGTAAACGGCTCTTCAGTGAATTGATGGAACACAGTTTACAGAAAGGTTTGAGTGAGGTTCGTTCAGATGAAAATTAACAATACCACCAATCCCGAAGCGTTAAAGGCATATGGTTCCCATGCGGCACAACAATCGCAGGCCGTCCCTGAATCAGGCAAGTCGCAGCCCGTGTCCATACAGGACAAGGTGGACATATCAAGCAAGGTAAGATTGTTCCAGGACATCAAAAAGGCAGCGCTTGATGCCCCGGAAGTCCGCATGGAAAAGGTCACCGATGTCGGACAGAAAATCCATACCGGCACCTATCGGCCCGATTATACACTTGTAGCGGACAAGCTACTCAGTTCCGATATCAGTCTTAAGATCTGAGTCCCAGGGGTTGATCGATTCCCGATACAGCAACCTCGCCCCCCGGATAATCCCCTTTTTTACCTGAGAGACATGCATATATTTGGTGAGCCTGTCTAAAGAATCCCCGCCTATGATGCCTGAGATGGATTCCTTTCTCAAGACGGCATCGATGGAATCCTCAGATTCTGCAGCATCCAGCAGCCCCACCAGAAGGAAATATGCATCCGCACTCAGGGCAGCGCCTGTCTCCAGGTCACCCAGTTCCTTGTGGTTGTCTTCATACTTCTTCATCAATGCCGGTCCCCAGACAGATTCCGCGGCATCCGGGTGGAAATCCGTTATCAGATAGACCTCATCGAGGCTTTTCCCCCCTTTTTTAAGAACCTGCCATTCAAACAGTACGCCTGTCATGATAATGTCAGCGGAAACATCTTTCTCCTTTAACCGGGCGATCACATCCAGTGAGGTGTCTTCCGAGTAGGGTATATAGATAACATCAGGTCTGCGATCCATAATCGACTTCACCACAGAATCAAGGCCGTCCTCATCATTTCCCGCATACGCGATGGTTACGATAGTTCCTCCAAGCATAATCAGCTCCGAAGAAAAAAGACTTGCCAGCCGCACACAGCTGTTCCTGTTCTGATCGAGGACAATGGCAGCTCTGCCGGCACCCAGGGAGCGGGTGGCGAACAATGCGGCACTCCTTGCCTGCTCCTGGAGCGTGGATCCTATTCTCAGAAACTGCATATCTGTATTCTTCGGCATACATCCCTTGGCCGTCATAACTGATATCATGGGATCGTCATACCTGGTGAAAAGTTCCGGCTCCTGCCCCTGTGAAAAGCCGGAGAGGTAAATGAACCCGCACAGCCCCTCGTTTTTCATCAGATCTGCAATTCCCGATTCCCCCATGCTCTCATCCACTTCCTTGATCATCAGGGAGATCATCGTGTTGTTGACTGCAGGCCTGAGCTCATGCGCCATGCGAATACCGTCCCACCTGCGTCTTCCATATTCGTTCGAGATGCCCCCTCCCGGCAGACAGACGCCTATCTTGATCGGGGTTTTGTCTGGATCGTATGGAAGGGGCTCCTCCGCTTCATCATGACTGCATCCGCGCATGAAAAGCGCGATCACAAGGAGAAGAACAGCACCATATACCCATCTGTTTAAGGATCTCATTTCACCAATCTCCACTTTCATCCACCCTGAGAAAAGGATAGTATATATCACTGAACTATGGTAAGCAATCAAGCCTTAATTATCAGGAAATACTGTATCCGGGGAGATGATCATTGCCGCACATACATGTTCTGCAAAAATCGTATGAGACCGGGCTCGTCATCTTTGACAAAGACGGCACCCTTTTAGATTTCAAACAGACATGGCTCTCCATCATTGGAGACCTTTTCAAAGCCATTGACGTCTATCAGCCCATGACAGAAACTTTGAGGAAACGGATAGAAGACGCACTGGGCATCCATGTGGAAAAAGGTGAAATAGACGGCTATGGTCTCCTCGCCATGGGGACGTTCTCGGAATGCAATGCACTGCTCACCTATTGTCTGTACATGGAAGGCCAGCGTTGGGACAGGGCCCAGCACATAGTGGAGCAGGTGGGAAAAGAGGTCTTCAGTTCAACAAAGAGGGAACAGAATGTACGGGCTGCACCGGGTGCTATCAGACTGCTCAAGGCTTTGAAATCAAGAGGCATCTTAACCGCAGTAGCAACAAACGACAAGAGATCTGATGCCCTGATTGACATGGATTTTATCGGGGCCGCTCCCTATATCGACCTCGTTGTCGGTGCCGACAGCGTTGAGAAGGCAAAGCCGGCCCCCGACATGGTAAATCTGATCTGTTCTGAATTCGGAAAGTCTTCGAGGGAGTCCGTCCTTGTGGGCGATACCATCATGGATGCGCTTCTCGGGAAGAATTCAGGGGTGATGCTCACCATCGGGGTCACCGGCATAGTACCGAAAGAGGTGCTTGAACAGCACGTTGATGTGGTGATATCGTCCCTTGAGGATATTACCTAGTCTGCTCGCCCTTGATATAGGCCGTGAGCCTTGAGCGAACATCTTCCAGGATCCGTATGTTCTCTTCACAGTGCCGTCGGTCATCCCCGCCTGAAGAAGGCAGGCCTATTTGAGAAGCGGTTGCAAAAACCTTCTCCAGCAGGTCCCTGTCGTCGTCTCTCAGGCCTTTCGAACGAAAATCCACCTGCTGTACTCTCCTGAAGACTGCATCCTTTAATATAAGCGGGCGAGTATCCGTCTGTGTCTGATCCGGGCCGTGTGCCGTTCGTGAACGAGCCTGTTCCTCCAGGTCATACTCCCGCAGCCGTTCAATGTTGTAGACGATCTCCCTTTTCAGGGCCGCCAGCATGCGTTTTTCAAAATCCTTCTTGATCATCCAGGGAATAACGATGACCACACCCAATGTCAGCAGAACGATAAAGGCTATTTCCATAATGGGCTCTCTTATACCAAATCAATGACTCAAAGTGCCAGAATTAATCTTTGGAATGATCCGGTTGTTGAAACCCCTGCAGGCTGAGATGATCACCGGCCACAAACGTATTGACAAAACACGATAAATCCTTGTTAGATAGAGGACGTTAGATGAGATTTATTGACTCATTGCATTAAATCCTCTATATAGGCCTTCGATTTCACAGAATCTGGGGGGTAGTATATCTTGGAAGACATAAACCGCTTGGTTAAACAACGAATTGATAAATTTACTCAGCTGAAAGAGGAGATGGGTGTTGATCATTTCCCCAACACGTACAAGAAAGACACCGATACCAGTGATTTCATAGAAACCTATGGCGATAAGGAACCTGACGAGCTCCTTTCCATTTCCACGGTGCACCGTTTGGCTGGACGAATCATGGCGGTTCGCTCGTTTGGGAAGGCATCCTTTATCCATTTTCAGGACGGCACAGGAAAGCTGCAGGCCTTCTTTGAAAAGGCGAAGGTCGGACAGGAGGCATATGCCCTGTTCAAGAAGCTTGACGTGGGAGATATCATCGGCCTGTGGGGCACCCCGGTCAAGACACGAACCGGAGAAATCAGCCTGTATGTCCAGGGATTCGAACTCCTGACAAAATCGTTCAGGCCCCTGCCTGAAAAATGGCATGGCCTGAAGGATGTGGAGACGAGGTACCGGCAGCGCTATGTCGATCTCACCATGTCCCCGGAGGTGAAAGAGACGTTCCTCATGAGGTCGAAGATCATCTCGGCAATGCGTTCGTACATGGACGCCAGAGGATTCATCGAGGTCGAGACACCCATGATGCAGTCAATTGCCGGCGGCGCAACGGCAAAGCCCTTTGTCACCCATCACAATGCCTTTGATATGGAGCTCTTTTTGAGGATTGCTCCGGAGCTCTACCTGAAGAGGCTTATCGTAGGGGGCTTTGAGCGGGTATACGAGATAAACCGCAACTTCAGAAACGAGGGCATTTCCACCAGACACAATCCGGAATTCACCATGATGGAATTCTATATGGCCTATGCGGATTACACGGATCTCATGACCTTCACCGAGGAGATGGTAGCCTCTATAGCACAACAAGTTCTTGGAAAAACAACCATTACCTATCAGGGCCAGGTGGTGGATCTGAGTCCTCCCTGGCAGCGGTTTACCCTCAAGGAGGCCACCGTGGAGATCGGCGGCGTGAGGCCTGATGTTATGGAAGACAGGAACCTGGCCGCAGCTTACTGCAAGGAACTCGGTATCGAGATCGAAGGAGACGAATCCCTGGGAGAACTGCAGTTGATCCTCTTTGAAGAGACCACCGAGGATAAACTGACCGGGCCGGTCTTTATCACCTCGTATCCGACAGATGTGTCGCCGCTGTCGAGGATGAACAATGACGATCCTTCTATTGTGGACCGTTTTGAGCTCTTCATTACCGGAAGAGAGATTGCAAATGCATTCAGCGAGCTGAATGATCCATTCGATCAGAAAGAGCGTTTTGTCGAGCAGATCAAAAAGAAAGAGGGCCCGTCCGAACTGGATGAAGACTATGTTCGCGCCCTCGAGTACGGCATGCCGCCGACAGCCGGCGAAGGTATCGGAATCGACCGGCTCATCATGCTGCTCACAGACAGCCCTTCGATTCGAGATGTGATCCTGTTCCCTCTGCTTCGTAAAGGAGAACTGTCCTGAGGTTTGAATTTCTTGTAGCAAAAAAATACCTGCGGGCAAAAAAGAGCCAAGGATTCATAAGCTTCACCTCCGGTCTGTCTGTATGCGGCATAGCTCTGGGTGTCATGGCCCTCATTGTGGTGCTCTCCGTCATGAATGGTTTTGAAGAGGACATCAAGACAAAGATTCTCGGCACCCAGTCCCATATCGTCATCTCCAACTATACCGGCGGCATCAGCGATCCGGGATACGTACAGAACGAGAGCATGAAGGATCCAGAGGTGATAGGGGCAACCCCTTTTATCCTCTCCCAGGGCCTCATCTCGTCCCCCGGGGGGATATCCGGTGCTGTGATCAGAGGCATTGAACCGGAAAGCGCATCAAAGGTGATCCGACTCAAGGAGATCATTGTCAAGGGAAGCATGGAAGGATTGCAGGACTCCGGTATCCTTGTTGGTTCCGAGCTGGCATTGAACGCCGGCATCACCGTGGGCGATGCCGTGACGCTCATATCGGCAACCGGGACCATCACGCCCCTGGGTATGATCCCGAAATCCATGGCCTTTGTCGTCAAGGGGCTCTTTTCCACCGGCATGTACGAATACGACAGCAACATGGTCTATATCTCGCTCGAAGCGGCTCAGAACCTGTTCATGAAAGACATGCCCTCAGGCATCGAGGTCAAGATCAAAGACATCTATAAAGCCCAGAGCACAGCGGGCAGACTCACCCAGCGTCTGGGACCGGGCTACTGGGCAAAAACCTGGAAAGACATGAACATGAGCCTGTTCTCGGCCTTGAAGCTCGAAAAGACCGTGATGTTCATCATCCTGCTGTTCATCATTCTCGTGGCTGCATTCAGCATTATCTCCACCCTCATCATGATGGTCATGGAGAAGAGAAAGGACATCGCCATACTCAAGTCCATGGGCACGACAACAGGCCAGATCCTGAGGATATTCATCACGCTGGGTATGGTGATCGGCCTGAGCGGAACCATCATCGGGGTTGTTCTGGGACTGCTGCTCACCTACAACCTCGATCCTGTGATCGCCTTTATCGAGTTCATCTTCGGCATAGAGGTCATGCCCATCGACGTGTACTATATCACCGGGCTGCCCACCAAGGTGGATTATCCTTTCGTGATCATCATTGCGCTCGTATCGATCGCCCTGTCCTTCTTTGCCACCATCTACCCCGCCCGACAGGCAGCCAGACAGGATCCCGTGGAGGTCATGCGCTATGAAGGCTGATGCGATCCTTAATGTCAGGGACCTGTTCAAATCCTTCAGCAAAGGGCCGGAGGTGATCGAGGTGCTCAAAGGGATCACCATGGAGGTCACTACCGGCGAAGGAATCGCAATTGTCGGGGCTTCCGGCACGGGAAAGAGCACGCTTCTGCACCTTCTCGGCGGTCTGGAACGTCCTGATCAGGGAAAGATCCTCCACGATAAGAAAGACATCTGCACCATGAATGACCGCGAGATGGCCCTTTTCAGAAACAAACAGATCGGGTTCGTTTTCCAGTTCCATTTCCTTCTGCCGGAGTTCACCGCCGTGGAAAACGTCATGATGCCGGCCCTCGTATCTGAAAGAAAGACTGACGAGACATACAAGCGGGCACTTCATCTGCTGGAGATCGTGGGGCTCGAGGACCGCACCAGTCACAAGCCCGGTGAACTCTCGGGCGGCGAGCAACAGCGCGTGGCCATAGCCAGATCCCTGATGATGTCTCCAAAGGTGCTGCTCGCGGATGAACCCACAGGAGATCTTGATCCTGCAACCGGACAGAAGATTATCGATCTCTTCTCAGAACTCAAGAACATCATGGGCGTCACCATGATTATCGCCACCCACAACATGGAACTGGCAAAGACCATGGACCGGATCATGATTCTCAAGGGAGGTCATCTTGAATTATTCGCTTCATAGATCCCTTTTCCTGCTCGCGGTTTTCCTGCTCGTGCCGTACGGACTCCTGGCGGCTCCGGTGCAGCTGAAGATCCAGGAAGCACGAATAGCGGATCTGGTTTCCGATATACCCTGCCTGACACTGTCAGATAAAGCCGCTACCGAGGTGTTCTTAGAGGAGACAGACGGCATCTGCCGGATATATGATTCGGCCGGCATTGCATACAGCGCACCGGACATTGCCGAGGCCGTTGACGGGTACCTGAGGATACAGAATATCTGTCTGGTCAACGAGGTGGTGATCAAGGGTTATTCCCGGATCAGCCCCGACGCCATACGGTTCCGCATCAAGACCGCACCGGGCAATGTGGTTCACCGCAAGGCCATCAAGAAGGATATCGAAGAGATCTTCGCCATGGGGTACTTCGAAAAATGCGACGCATCCTTTGAGGATGGCCTCGTCACGTTTGTCGTACAGGAATACCCGGTCATCATGTCCATCGAACTTGAGGGGAACAAGAAGATAAAAGAGGAGGAGATCATAGACGCTATCGGTCTGAAACGATTCGACATCCTCAACACCCGCCTGCTCAAGACGAGTATCGACCGCATCATTTCCATGTACCGGGAAAAGGGCTTCTACAACGTGGATGTGACCTCATCCACCCCGGAGACCGAAGGCGGCATAACCCTGAAATTCACTATCGATGAGAAAAAAAAGCTCTACGTAAAGAAAGTGAGCTTTGACGGCAACGAACATGTGAGCACGAGAAAACTCAAAAAGGTCATGGAGACAAAGAACCGGTGGTGGCTGGGTCTCTTCTCCCACTCGGGCTCGTACCTCGATGAAACCCTTGATACCGATCTGTTGCGGATCGAACAGTTCTACGGGGACGAGGGCTATATCAAGGCCAGGGTCGGCAGACCGCTGGTGAACATAGAAGAGGACAAGGGGATCTACATCACCATCCCCATCGAAGAGGGTCCATTGTACTATATCGGCGAGACTGATATCACAGGGGACCTGATCCTGCCCAAAGAAGAACTGCTGGACAAGCTCCAGATCAAGAAGGGTGATGTGATGCGCAGGAGCAAGATACAGCTCTCCATCGAAGATCTCCGCGCCGTCTATATGGATGAAGGGTATGCCTATGTCCGCATCAATCCCAAAAATATTGAACAAGAGAACTACACGATAGACCTTGTCTTTGAAATAACCAAGGGGCAACCTGTCAATATCGAGACTGTGGTTATCCGGGGAAACGACAAGACCAGGGACAAGGTTATCCGCAGGGAACTCAAATTCGACGAGGGTGACCGCTTTTCATCCACGGCACTTCAGCGCAGCAGGGACAGACTCGGCCGGCTGGGATATTTCTCGAACGTCAACATCGAGCCCATCCCGAGAGGGGAAGACAGCATGTCCATGCTCGTGGATGTGGAGGAGACCACCACAGGGGCCTTTTCGTTCGGGGTTGCCTACTCGAGCCAGGACGGCATGCTGGGAACATTCGAACTGAGTGAGAACAACCTCATGGGAAAGGGTCTCAAGACAAAGATGGGTGTCGAGTACGGCGGCAAAAAAAAGAGCTATACCCTTGATTTCGAAGAACCCTGGCTTCTCGACTACCCGGTGTCACTGGGTGTGCGTCTGTTCAATTCGGAAAAGGAATACACCTATTATACAAAGGAATCCCGCGGAGGAAATATCCGGCTGAGCTACCCCCTCTTTGAGGAGGTAAGACACTACATCGCATATTCATACGACGATGTTCTCGAACTGACTGACATAGATCCCATCTATGTATCCTATCTGTCGGAAGATGAAATCAAGGGGGGTCTCACCAGCAGTATCATCAATACCATATACCGGGATACCACCAATGATTTTTACCGTCCCACCCGCGGATCAGACATCTCCGTATCGCTGGAATACGCAGGACTGGGCGGTGATTACCACTTTACACGTTCCACCGCCAAGGTCGCCAAATTCTTCCCCATCTACAAAGACAAACTCGCCTTGATGTTAAAGTTCAGATGGGGTAGCATTAACCCTGCTAAAGGAGATGATATCCCGGATTATGAACTGTTTACCCTGGGCGGGTTGAACAGCCTGCGGGGTTTCGATTATGAGGAAGTCGGTCCGAGAGACAATCTGGGGAACGTCATAGGCGGTAGACGTATGTTTATCAACAATATCGAGCTCACTTTTCCCATCGCGAATATCCCGGGTCTGTACGGTGCCCTGTTCTTTGACCAGGGCAATGCCTATCTCAAGAGGATAGACCTGAGTAACCTGAAAAGATCATACGGTGCGGGATTCAGATGGGTCACCCCTATGGGACCTCTGCGCATCGAGTACGGAAAGGTAATCGACCCGGAAGAGTATGAATCCAGCGGGAGATGGGATTTCACGATCGGGACGTTTTTCTAATATAAACTCAGGAGGAACACTATGAAAAGATACATTCCGGTTCTGTTGACAACACTCGCATTCATGGTTCTGTGCACCTCGGTGAATGCCAAGGACACCAATATAGTATACCTGGATTCTCAGAGGATTCTCATCGAGTCTGCCGCCGGCAAGGATGCCTATGACAAGCTGGAAGCGGTAAAGAACGAGAAGCAGGCAGAGATAGACAAGATGCTCAAGAGTCTCAAGGAACTCGGTGAAACGATCTCTGCCAAATCACCCACTATGAAGGACTCCGCCCGGCAGGAACTCGAGCTCAAGTACGAACAGGAACAGCGGGCGTACAACAGGTTTGTCAAAGATGCCCAGGAGGAACTCAGGCGCGTGGAACTCTCTCTTGTCAAACCCATATCCGATGAGGTCAATGTAATTATCGAGGAATACGGGAACAAGAATGCCATTGATCTCATCCTTGACAGGAGAGATCCCGGGATCGTGTACACATCCAAGGCACTGGACATAACCGATGTGATCATCGAGCTCTATGACAAAAAATACCTGGAGTCCAAGGGGAAGAACGAGTAGTCCATGTTATTGTCTGAAATAGCACAGCACCTCGGGGGGGTTCTCAAAGGGCAGGACAGGGACATATCCGGGGTATCGACCCTCGAAGAGGCGAAGGGATCCGATATCACCTTCCTTGCAAACCCGAAATACAAGGACAAGGTCTTCGATACCTCTGCAGGGGCAATCATTGTGGGTGAGGAACTCGACATACCCCTGCCCCAGATCATTGTAGGCAACCCCTATCTGAGTTTTGCCGGGGCGGTCAACCTTCTCTATCCGGAAAAACAGCACGCTGCCGGCATATCGGAGCAGGCCTTTGTCCATAGAGATGCTCATGTAGACAAGACTGCCTGCATTTATCCCCATGTCTACATCGGCCGGAATGCCACCGTCGCCAAAGACTGTATCATCTATCCGGGGTGCTTTATCGGGGATAATGCAACGATCGGCGAGGCAACCACGCTCCACCCCAATGTGGTGATCTATGACGGCTGCATTCTCGGGTCACACTGCATCATCCATGCCGGTGTGGTGATCGGGTCCGACGGGTTCGGGTTTGTCTGGGATGGGGAAAAACACTTCAAGATCCCGCAGAAGGGCATCGTCATCATCGGCGATCATGTGGAGATCGGGAGCAACTGTACCATTGACCGGGCTGCGCTTACGAGCACGCGCATCGGCTCGGATGTCAAAATGGATAACCTCGTTCAGATCGGTCATAACGTGACGATCGGCGATCATACCATAATCGTTGCCCAGTCTGGTGTCGCGGGAAGTGCCAAGATCGGCAGGTCCGTGGTCCTGGCCGCCCAGTCTGGCGTTGCAGGCCACATCACTGTAGGCGACGGATGCACTGCCGCCGGCAGGGCCGGAGTTGCATCAGACCTTGCCCCGGGCAAGATAGTATCCGGTTTTCCCGCCATGGACCACCGGCAATGGCTGCGTGCACAGAAGGTCTACAAGGACCTCCCAAACCTGCTCAAACGGGTCAGAGACCTTGAAAGGAGGCTCGATGCCCTCGACACAGATTGATCCTACGGCACGTATATCTGATCAGGCCGAACTTGCAGACGGGGTTGTGATCGGGCCGTATACAACCATTGAAGCAGGGGTTACGATCGGAGAAAATACCGTCGTCGGCCCGTACTGCCTGATCCAGGGACCCACGACCATCGGCGCTCATAACACGATAACCGGTTATGCGAGCATCGGTGCACCACCCCAGGACCACAGCTACAAGGGTGAGAACACGAAACTCGTTATCGGAGACCACAACACCATCAGGGAATTCGTTACCATCAACCGGGGAACCCTCAAGGACAAGCAGGTGACCGTGGTGGGAAACCACAATCTCATCATGGCATACTGCCACGTGGCGCATGACTGTATCGTGCACGACCATGTCGTCATGGGGAATCTGGCAACGCTGGCCGGCCATGTGGAAATCTTCGACCGCGCCATTATCGGCGGCCTGACGGCCATCCACCAGTTCACCCGCATCGGCGCATACGCAATCATCGGAGGCGGTTCCATGGTCAGCCTCGACATCATCCCCTATGCCAAGGCATCAGGCGACAGGGCAAAGTTGTTCGGGGTCAACACCATCGGGCTGAAACGCGGCGGCTTTTCCAAAGAGCAGACACAGAACATCGCACAGGCCTACCGGATACTCCTCAAGCAGGGGCTCCTCCTCAAAGACGCCATCACCGCCATCAGTGATGAATTTTCCGGTCAGGCAGAGATAGACCTGTTCCTGGACTTCCTCTCTTCATCAGCCAGGGGGATCGCCAGGTGAGCACGCTCAAGGTCGCGGTCATCGGTGTCGGCTACCTGGGCAGATTCCATGCACAGAAATATGCCGCCATGGAGGATGTCGACCTGGTGGCGGTCGTGGACATCGACGAAAACAGGGCCGCCGAGATCGCGGACGAGGTCAAATCATCACATTACACTGATGCAGCCGGTTTCATGGATTCGCTCGATGCCGTGAGCATTGCCGTACCCACAACGGCTCATGCCCGTGTCGCTATCCCGTTTCTGGAGAACGGCGTTTCCGTCCTTCTGGAAAAACCCATATCGGCAGAGATCCCCGAGGCAAAGGCCATCATCGATGCCGCCCGGAAGGGCAAAGCCCTGCTGCAGATCGGACACCTGGAACGGTTCAACCCGGCTCTGCTCAGGCTTGCAGACGATATCTGTCAGCCCATGTTCATCGAGGGCCACAGGATCAGCCCGTTCAAGCAGCGGGGGATCGACGTTGACGTGATCACCGATATCATGATTCACGATATCGATATCATCCTCTCTCTGGTAAAGTCTCCGATTGCCTCGGTCGAAGCAATCGGTGTGCCCGTGCTCACCGACAGTGTGGATATCGCCAACGCGAGGATCCGCTTTGAATCCGGATGCATTGCGAACCTCACCGCAAGCCGCGTAAGCGCAGATGTGATGAGAAAGATCCGGATATTCCAGAGCAACGCATACATATCCATTGATTTTGCAAAGGCCGCAGTGGATATCTACACCCTGGAAGAAGACAAGCAGATCAAGCACAACCATCTTGCCATGTCGGAATCCGATGCCCTGGCTGCCGAGATCAGATCCTTTATCGACTGTGTGAAGAGCAATTCACCGGTGGTGGTAGACGGCCCTGCAGGCCTTCAGGCCATTGAGGTGGCCCATACCATAAAGGATGCTATGTTCGTCCATAAACGATGACAATGAAAAAGGTTCTCATGGTAGCAGGAGAGGCAAGTGCGGACAGGCACGCAGCAGCAGTGATCCGGTCGTTGAAGTCTTTGGTCCCTGATGTGGAGATATTCGGCATGGGCGGCCCTGAGATGGCATCGGCGGGCATGGAGTGCTGCTACGGCATGGACGAGTTCTCTGTCATGGGATTCTCCGACGTCCTGCCCAGGCTCAAGCGCATCTTTGAGGTCTACAGGGGGATCAAGGACCTTATCAGGGAAAGGAGACCCGATATCGTGGTCCCGGTGGATCTTCCGGACTTCAACATGAGGATCTCACATGCTGCGAAGAAACACCGCACCAAGGTTCTCTACTATATCGCTCCCCAGGCATGGGCATGGAGAAGCGGCAGGGCACGCACCCTATCCGCAATCACGGACGGCCTTGCAGTCATCTTTCCCTTTGAAGAGGACTTCTTTCGTTCCTATGGGGTCGATGCCCGCTTCGTTGGCCATCCCCTTCTGGAAAACCCACCGGATGTCTTTGAAGTGGCCTGGCCCCCGCAGAAGATCGCCCTGCTGCCCGGGAGCAGGTATCACGAGGTCAAACGGCTCCTGCCCATCATGCTGGGGGCCAAACGAATCGTTCAGGAACGCTACCCGGACATCACTTGGCATCTGCCCGTTGCACCGGGGCTCGATGCAGCTGTCCTGAAAGAAATGGCGGATAAGGACGTGGTCGTCTCAGACACACTCGCCAGGGTAGACCTGGCCATGGTCAAGTCCGGTACATCTTCCTTTGAGATGGCGATCCTGGGCGTACCCGAGATCATCTGCTACGAAACATCCACCTTCAACTACCTGCTTGCAAAGGCATTTGTGAGACTGGAACATATCGGCATGCCCAACATCATCCTGGGTAAACCCGTCGTGGAAGAGCTCATACAGGACAACCTCACCGAAGAAAGCCTCGCCCGATCCCTCATGGGCTTCATTGAAGACGAGGCTCGCCATGATGTACTTCTGGATGCATATTCTCAGATACGCGATATCATGGGATCATTGAAGGCCTCACAAGGAGTGGCACATTGGATACAAGCACTGACACAGTAACCATCAAGGACTCGCAGATATACAAGAGGCTTCTGGGTTTTTTGAAACCCTACTGGATAAGACTCTCCATATCGGTGATCCTCACCCTTGTCATTGCAGGTGCCACCGGGCTCGTGGCATTCCTGTTCAAATATGTCATCGACGATATCTTCATTGATAAAAATGTCTCCATGCTTCGACTCATCCCCATTGCCGTGGTGGTTATATACATCATCAAGTCAGTAAGCGACTACTTCAGCTACTTCATCATGGCCGACGTGGGACAGCGCATCATCATGAACATTAGGGACCAGGTCTATGCCCATATACAAACACTGTCCATGCCGTACTTCATCCGGACCCCCACGGGCGTCCTTATATCTCGTATCACCAACGACGTGAACATGGTTCAGGCCTCGGTCACCAATGCGGTGACCACATTCGTGCGGCAGTCTCTGACCCTTTTCGGGCTGATCTTCGTGGTGTTCTACCGCAACGTCGAACTTGCGCTGATCGCCATGATTGTCTTCCCCATCGTGATCTATCCCATACACCGATTCGGCCAGAGTCTGAAACGCTACTCCACAAAGAGCATGAAGGTCATGGGCGATGTCATGAGTATCCTCGATGAAGCTATCAGCGGTATCCGGATCGTCAAGGCCTATAACATGGAGGACTTCGAGACCCAGCGGTTTGCCACGGAAAACCGCCGCTACTACCGCAACTGGATGAAGCGGATCGCGGTGCGCGCCGTTTCAGGACCCCTGATGGAGTTCATAGCAGGGATCGGCTCTGCATTCATTCTCTGGTACGGTGGGATGAAGGTCATCGACGGGATCATGACACCTGGCGAATTCGGGTCATTCATCCTGGCGCTTGGCATGCTCTATGCGCCGATACGAAAGCTCAATACCGTGAACATCGAGATCCAGGAAGGCATTGCAGCGGCACGGAGGATCTTCAACATTCTCGATACAAAACCGGAGATCGAGGAAAAGCCTGGCTCCCGGGTGCTCGCCACCGTGGACGGCTCCTTCGAATACCGTGATGTCTGGTTTTCATACGGAGGCGATGAGTATGCCCTGCGCGGTATCAGCTTCCATGCGCAGCCGGGTTCACGAATAGCGCTGGTGGGAGAATCGGGATCCGGCAAGACAACCATTGCAAACCTCCTTCCCCGGCTCTTCGACTGCACCTCGGGAGAGATCCTTGTGGGGGGCGAGGACATCAGGGATGTCACCATGAAGTCCCTGCGAGATAACATTGCCATGGTGACGCAGGAGATGGTGCTCTTCAACGACAGCATCAGGGCGAACATCGCATACGGATCCAGTGATGCGTCCATGGACGAGGTTATCCAGGCGGCACGTCTGGCAAATGCCCATGAATTTATCATGGACATGCCGGATACGTACGAAACCATAATCGGAGAGAGCGGGGTACGGCTCTCGGGCGGTCAGCGGCAGAGGATATGCATTGCCCGTGCGATTATCAAGAATGCTCCCATCCTCATCCTCGACGAGGCGACATCATCCCTGGACACGGAATCTGAACGGGAGGTACAGTCAGCCATGGACAAACTCATGAAAGGCAGGACCACCCTCATCATTGCACACCGCCTCTCTACCATAATCGGGGCCGACCAGATCATGGTGTTGAACAAGGGGCAGATCGTGGAGATGGGCACCCACAGGGAACTCCTCAAAAAAGATGGCTACTACACACGGCTTTACAACCTTCAGTTCTCAGATGGTTAGACTGTTATCAGCGCTCTACAGCTTGGCTATACGAACGAGGAACGGGCTTTATGACCTCGGTATACTGAGGACGTATCACACACCTCCTGTCGTGATCAGTGTGGGCAATATCGAGGTGGGTGGAACCGGGAAAACCCCGTTCACCATAGCGCTGGCAGGAAAACTGAAAGAAAATGGGCACCATGTCGCGATCCTGACACGGGGATACAAGGGAAAGATGGCAGGTCCTCTCCTCGTACATACGAACAGCAGGGTCGAGGACGTTGGAGACGAGGCCCTTCTCATGGCACGTACAGCCGGTGTGCCGGTGATAAAGTCGCCGGACAGGGTCAAGGGTGCGGTGTTTGCACACAATGAGCTCGGTGCGCGGATCGTGATCATGGATGACGGATTCCAGCACAGACGGATTTATCGGGACCTGGATATCGTGCTGGTTGCCCGTGACGTCCATACGGATGCCCCTCTTCCCCTTGGCCTGCTCAGGGAACCTGCATCATCGCTCAAAAGAGCCCATCTCATCGTCCGGACAAAGGGTTCTACCGGCACCGGCCTGACTGCCGAGCTCGCTGCCCAGCGGCTCGTCGATTCCCGGGGCACCACCTACGAGCTTGAGACATTAAGAGACAAAGCGGTTCTTGCCATCTGCGGTATAGCCAGCCCCAGGCCGTTTTTTTCCACCCTTGAAGACCTCGGGGCCAAAGTGGAAACGCTGAGCTTCCCCGACCATCACCGCTACAGCGACAGGGATATCTCGAAGATACAGGATCGGGCTGCGAACAAAGACCTGATCGTAACGACCGAAAAAGACCTGGTACGGCTCCGCCCGGAGGCACTCGATGAACGATGGCGTGCCCTGCAGGTGGAAATGATCGTACCCGAGATGAATACGATCGTGGAGGAGATTGAGACCGTTGTCAAGAACAGGCGTGTTTCTCGACAGGGATGATACCATCATCAAAGATATGGTCTATCTCAATGACCCGGGCAGGATAGAAATCCTGCCTCGGGTGTGTGATGCCATCCATACGCTCAATGAAAAGGACATCCCGGCAATCATCATCACCAATCAATCCGGGATCGCACGCGGAATATTGAGCGAGGAGACACTCTCGGAAATACACCTGAGACTGCTGAGGCTGCTTGCCGAAAACGGGGCACGGATCGACGCCATCTACTACTGCCCGCACCATCCCGAGGGAAATGAGGGCAAATACAGGACAGCATGCTCCTGCAGAAAACCGGAACCGGGGCTGCTCCTCCAGGCAGCCAGAGACTTCCGCCTGGACCTGAGTTCAAGTTATATGATCGGCGACAAATCCATCGACGTGGAAACAATACACCGGGTAGGAGGCAAGGGGATCCTGCTTTCCACCGAAACAGACAACAAGATAGAACACCGACCCGACCACATCGCCCATGATCTGCGTGATGCGGTGGCCTGGGTCCTGGAGGACATGACCAGATGAACCTGCTTGCAAAGACAGCCGGAGAACTTCAGTATTTACTCCTGACATCCGTCATCCTTTTCATACGCATCCTGCCCTACCGGGCAGCCATACTGCTGGGAAGATTCTTCGGGATACTCGCATGGCTATGCCTGCCGCTGCATAGAAGGATTGCACAGCTCCAGATACACACAGCCCTTGGCAACGTGAACGAGAAGATCCTGTCTCTGCAGGTGTTCATGAGCCAGGGAGACATCTTCATCGACACGGTCAAGTTCGCCTACATGGACGAGGATGAGCTGAAAAGACACATCGTGATCGAAGGGAGAGAGAATATCGAGACTGCCATTGACTCGGACCGGGGGGTCCTCATGTTCACCGGCCATATGAACTGGGAGATACTGGGGCATATTCCCAGGCTCTTAGGATTTGGGTTCAGCATCATGGGCGATGTCATGAAAAATCCCAGGATTCAGTCCATTGTGGAAGAGATGCGCTCCCGGTGCGGATTCACCCTGCTCCCCCCGAAAGGCGGCATGGTTGCCCTGCTTACCGATGAACTCCTGAGCGGCGGCACAATTGGTATTATCAGTGATCAGCGCGGCAGGCGTGAAAACAAGGTCTTCTGCAACATCTTCGGTCTGCCGGCGCCCACCAGCCCCGCACCTGCATTGATCGCCCTGAGAGGGGATGCGCTGGTCCAACCGGTATCGGCAATCAAGCATGCAGGAACCTATACGTTTACGTTTCACAAGACAGTAGATGCCAGGGACTTCGGGGATGATTTCAAACAGATCGAGAAACTGAGCGAGTCCTGGCAGTCCCAAGCAGTGCAGAGTTTGAGCGACTTCATGCAGACATTCATAAGTTCTACGGCAAAGACATGTCCTGCCCAGTATTTCTGGGTGCACAGCAGGTGGCTGAGGAGATCGGACATGAAGCGCATCTTTAAATCCGGCGCTGATTTTATAGATAGTGTACGAATACAGGCAGAGCACTATCTGCATGAAGGATAGCAGCTCTTAAAATACACAAGCACGGCAGATTTGAGTTCATGGCCATTGTTCTCTTTGAAGCAATACAGTGCATACTGGAGGATATCAACGAATGAAGATGCTTGAAAGACTTGGCCATAAGGTACTGTACTATCTGCTGCTGGGATTTATTGGATTCATCAGATTCATGCCCTATCCCCTGGCGATCGCCCTGGCGAGATCCGTGTGCATTCTCGGATGGATGGTGGACTCACTGCATAGAAAAATCGCAAATATCCAGCTGGCACAGGCCCTCGGACTGAAAAAAACCATGCTCTTAAGCCTCAAGGTTTTTATGAGTCAGGGAGATATCCTGGTAGATGCAATAAAATACTCCTATATGAGCGACACCGAGCTCAAGGGACGGGTCAGGATAGAGGGAAGGGAACACCTCGAGGCTTGCATGGCATCTTCACGGGGAGTCATGATGATCACCGGCCATATGAACTGGGAGATCCTTGGGTACATCCCCAGAATCCTCGGCATTGAATTCTGTATCATGGGGGATATCATGAAGATTCCTGGAATTCAGGCCGTTATCGAGGATCTGCGTTCACGGTGCGGCATCACCCTGCTCCCTCCCAGAGGCGGCATGGTCTCCCTGCTCACCGGGGAGCTTACAGAAGGCCGAACCATCGGCATAATCATCGATCAACGCGGAAAGGACAACCTCAAGGTATTCTGCGACTTCTTCGGCATGCCCGCACCGACAAATCCTGCGCCTGCGCTTATCGCCTTGAAGGGTGATGCCCTGATCCTGCCGGTATCGGCAGTAAGAAATGGATCCACCTATACATTCAGTTTTGATAAACCAATAGACTCGAGGCTGTTCGGCAACGACTACCGGGAGATCGAAAAGATAGGTGACTGCTGGAAAGCTCAATCCATCCGCTCCCTCAGCAATTCCATGCAGGCCTGGCTGGAATCGGCCATCAGAAAATGTCCGCAGCAATGGTTCTGGATCCACTGCAGGTGGATACGGCGCTCGGATATAAAACATATCCTGCGCAGCAAAGGCAATTTCTCTGATCATGTCGTCTCCCAGGCAGAGAAGATGCATGCCCATTGATATCTGTCCAATATTTTATTGGATTTTGCCATTCTTCCAGTGTTATAACCATGAATAATACGAGGCAATAACACAAACAGAGCATGTACGTATGGCATTATTGAGAAGGCATGTCCTCGATGTATTGCACAAGGTGCAATACCGCATTGTACAATTCGTTCTATGGTTCATACACACTGCGCCGTACAGACCTATTCTCATCTTCGGCAGGTCCCTGGGTTTCCTTGGGTGGATTCTTGACCGGTTTCACCGGAAGACCGCCGATGTGCAGATGCGCGCAACCCTGGGGAATGCATACAGTAGATGGCTCAGCCTCAGGGTCTTCATGAACCACGGAGACATCCTCATCGATGCCATACGCTATGCCTTCATGGATGATGAAGAGATCAAGAACAAGGTCAGGGTGACGGGCAGGGAACATCTTGATGCGGCCCTTGCCGACGGCAGAGGGCTCATGATGATGACCGGCCACATCGGAAACTGGGAGATCCTCATGCACGTATCCCGCATCCTCGGCATCCAGTTCTGCGTCATGGCGGATATACGGAGAAATCCCAGGCTCGAAGACATCATCAACGATATCAGGTCGCGCTCAGGTGCCACGATCCTACCACCCAAGGGCAAGGCCCTGATGCTCATCAAGGAGCTCCGCAAGGGCAGCACCATCGGCATGGTAGTGGACCAGCGGGGAAAGCGGGGAGAAAAGGTCTTCTGCGATGTGCTCGGCCTGCCGGCACCGACGAATCCCGCGCCGGCATTCATCGCCATGAAGGGGAATGCGCTGATCCTGCCGGTGCATGCGATAAAGAGCGGGGGCACCTATACGATACACTTTGCCCCTGCAGTGGATGCAACCTCATTCGGCACCGGCAAAGCCGGCATACAGGCAATCAGCGATTATATGCAAGCGTGGGTGTCAACAGTTGTCAGGCAGCACCCGGACCAGTGGTTCTGGCTGCACTGCAGGTGGACACGACGCTCTGATATGAGAAAAATTTTCAGGACAGGGTCGGATTTCAAGCAATTCGTGCTCAAACAGGCTGAAGAAAGTCAGGAATCAGAATAACGGCTCTGAACCCTTCCTGAGCCTCTACACATACCGTTGCTGCCGGGAAACCTTTTATTCAGCGCCGCACCGACGAGGGCAAAAGATTTCCTCAATCTTCATCTTGATCTTGACTTTTCATCACGCTCCTTTGTATAGAGTATTGGTCAATTTGAGGCGGCATAGCCAAGTGGTAAGGCGACGGTCTGCAAAACCGTTATTCACCGGTTCGAATCCGGTTGCCGCCTCCATTCTTTTATCAGAACCATTCAAAGAGATTCACAGGCGAACCGTCCCCCACAATCCACTCTTTAGACTCAGATCATGTCAATCCTGGAAAGCACCTGTCGATTCAGGAGACATCAAGATATTGCAACATCAGATGACGGGAATGGCCTGTCGGGTGAGACTGACTCTACTCCTTCTCACTACTGATGCGGGGCAGATAGAGGGTGAAGGTCGTTCCCTTGCCCATGACACTGTCTATGAGGATACTGCCCTTCAGATCCGTAACGATCCTTTTCACGGTAGCCAGGCCAAGTCCTGTGCCTTTGCCACGTTCCTTGGTGGTGAAAAACGGATCAAAGATGTGCCTGGTGGTCTCCGGGCTCATACCGCACCCGGTATCACTCACGCTGAGTTTGAGGTACTCTCCTGAAGACAGATCAGTATTGATACTGCCTGTGATGTCCTCCCCATTGATGTCTACGGACTCCAGACCTATCTGCATGATCCCTCCACCGGGCTCCATGGCCTGGTATGCATTCGTGCAGAGGTTCATGATGATCTGATGTATCTCGGTCGAGTCTGCGAACACCGCACATTCTTCACACTGGACGGCATAGCGGATCTCTATGGTGGTGGGTATGGTCACACGTAAGAGCTTGAGGGCCTCATTCAGGATCAATGCCACGCGAACCCGCTCCCGCTGCGTCTCATACTTCCTGCTGAAGGAAAGAATCTGTGTCACCAGTTCGCGGGCGCGCATCCCGGCCGAGAGCACCTGTTCAAGATTTTTCCGGGCCCTGGAGTCCTCGGGCACCTCTTGCTTTACCAGTTCAGTATATCCGATAATGGCCGAGAGCATATTGTTGAAATCATGGGCAATTCCGCCAGCCAATGTCCCGATTGCCTCCATCTTCTGGGCCTGGGACAGACGCATCTCGTATCGATCACGCTCCTTCTCGACCTCTTTGCGCTCGGTTATATCCCGGACAATGCCGCGGAACCCTATGGGGAAACCTTTTGAGTCCCTGCGCAGGGCAACGGAGGCCTCGGCATAGATCCTGTTCCCGTTCTTGTCCATGAGTTCCCAGTCGAATGCCTTGGTTGGCTGACCGGAGAGATAGACCGAGTGAAACATGTCGAAAACCTTCTTTGCATTGGTCTCGTCCATGTATTGTGTGTAATTCATTCCCATCAGTTCTTCCTGGGAATAGCCGAGGTTTGTGCTCAGCGCCTTATTGAAGAAGGTGAAATTACCGGCGAGATCGACCTCGAAATACACCTCTTCAATACCCTCGAGTATGTTTCTATACTTCTCTTCGCTGAACTTCAGGGCCTTCTCCGCCTTGAGACGTCCGGTAATGTCCCTGCCGGAGCCCTGAACATAAAATGGCCTACCGTTCTCGTCGCAGACAAGCATGTTCTTGTATTCGATCACACGCTCCCTGCCGTCCTTTGTCAGGATGTTGATGAGCCCTTCCTGTCTTCCTTTTTTTCTGAGATCATTCATATACGCCGCAAAGAACGGTTTGTACTGATCCGGCATGAGATCTGTTATCTTCATGCCGGAGACGTCTTCGGCTGTGTAGCCGATATCCATCTTGGATGCCAGATTGGTCTCGATCAGATTACCATCTAAGTCATGGACGAATAAAAAGTCGGATACGTTTTCAAAAATGTGGCGGTATTTGTTCTCAGAAAGCCACAGGGCCTCCTCGGTTTTCCTCCTGTCGGTGATATCCCGAGCAACGCCTTGAATTGCATAAGGCTGCCCGTCTTTGTATATGAGCGCACCTTTTGTCTCCAGATAGACAAAACCCCCATCCTTCTTGCGTATCTTATAGATGCTTGTTCCCTGCTGGTGCCCATTGGTAACGATATCTTCCCGGACACTGAGCGCAAGGGGATACTGGTCTTCGCTGATCATGGAGGCAAAACCCATAGTGAGCAGTTCCTCTTTGGTGTAACCTAAAACATCAGACACGGTCTTGTTTACATCGAGGAAATTCCCTTCAAGGTCATGGATATAGACGCACTCGAGGGACCGGTCGAACAGCGCCGAATACCGGGCCCTGATTTCTTCGAGTTCATTACTCATAGATACTGACGGTGCAGATACGTTTTCTCTCAAGGCGAGTCCTTCACTCATCTCACTTGGTTGCATGCCCTCTGATCTCACCCTTTTCTTTCCCAGGACTACATTTCATTATTTCATTCATTCCCACACTACTAACAATCGGGAATCTGATCCAAAAAGATTACTACTTCGATGATTTCTTTTTACACAGCAGTCACCTAGACGGAAATTTAAGCATTTCATTGCCGTTTGCCTGAGAAATGGCCAAATCCACTTGCATCCTCATCCAGGAACATGGTAACAAGTCTCGAATATTACGACATATGGTCATGCCGGCAAACAGCATGCCGCTATGAAGTAAATGGGCACCCTATAGAGAGGTACGGATAGGCTGCCATGTACGCTCCACGTGATATGTTGCACAAAACAGCATGTAAGGTATTGTATGCATACATTACGAATCGTATTCGGCCTGTTTGTTCTTTTCTTCGTAAACATTGTTCCGCTGTCTGCCGGTGAGGTCACACATACGGCCAGACTCGATCTCGTATCCCTGTGGGGAGAGAGTTCATACGAGATATCATTCCCAGAGGGTGTAAGCAGACTGGAGTGGCCGATGGACATGCATGCACTCGGTGCTGCATATGTTCTCAACTACCATGATTTTATCGAGGTGGACCTGTCAGTTGTCACCAATCCCTGGGGTGAACGCAATGATTTCATGAAGGATTACGACTGGATCGATGAGTCATACTATACCGGGAGAACCCCTCATGAGGGTGTTGACGTCTACTCATGCAGCGAACTGGATTCCAAGATCTTCATGATCAATGCAGACTCGCGGCTGTTCTTATATTCCTACAACCCCTTTTCGTTTGCACTGCTTGCAGGCTTAAACTATGTGGAACTCGACTACCGGGCATACAACACATCGCAGGTCGGATACGGCTCATGGCAGGATCAGAGCGACATGATAAACGGGCCCACCATCACCTATGCTCTCGAGACGACCTCCATCGCCCTGGGCGTGTCATGCAGGATTGACATTGACGAGGTCCTGAGCATGACCATCGATGCATCATTCCTCCCGTATGTAGCTGCCGAAGACGAAGACAATCACATCAGACGATCCCGCGTTTCTCAGTCTGAATGCACCGGCACCGGAACAGAGGTATCTCTCGGCACGAGATTCAAATTTTACAAGGACTGGCACCTCTACACTGAGTGCACCAGGCAGCGTATCTCGACCTCGGGGGATCAGACACAGTACTGGTACGGAGATGACCCGGCAACCGCCAATTTTGACGATACCGGCAGTTTGTATTCGAACATCGATTCAGACATAGATCAGGAAACATTCCAGATCACCCTGGGTATCGGCTGCAGGTTTTAGCGTCCAGCCCCACACATTACACCTTTAGAGCACCGCCTCATCTGTCGATAGGAGAGAGCATGTACTCGTCTACGGCACTGGTTCATAAAAATATCGACAGGGCACGGCACTGGCTGCCATACTGTCATCCGAAACTCAGGGATCTCATCGCGCTGCTGCCTGCGTTTTTTTGCGAAGGACACCCCTCCATCGGGACCTACGGACACAAAAGCTGTACGACTGAAGAATATCATCTGCTGCACAACTATCTCGGGAAGAGACCCGACATTCCTGTCGGCAGGCTGCCGGACAGGATCGGCATTGACAGCCTGATTGTCTGCGCGAGACCCTCTCTGAGCAATGAATACTTCTCTTCGGTGCTGCTCATCTGCCGGCCGAGAACTGAAAGCTCACCTGACGAGATCGAGGAAAAGGCACAGGAAATCGCCCGGATTTACCGGCGTCATGGCATTTCCCTGACCTGTGTGATCAAGGGCGGCACCCTGGATCAGCTGCTTGTGTATGAAATTATGCGCACAGGCATTGTGATTGCCGGAAAGCAGCCCATAACACGCACAGAGAATTCATCCGATTCCCGCACCTTTATCGGAGAGGTTCCTCGCCTCATTACGGACAGTACCCGTGTTGAATCTCATGAATGGAATCCCTTCCAGTGTTTTCTCGACCAAAAGGCCGACGAATTCATCAACTCAGGCGATTACCCGGCCCCGCTCTCCATTCCCGGCTCAAATCCATTCATCATCCCCTATCTGCACATCCTGCACCGGTACGATGAGAACATGGATTCCGAAAGCATCGAAAAGGTACGTTCGAGCATCAGCAACCTTTACACACCCTTCCCGCCGACACACGAGGCAATGCAGGCATTGAACAAGGCATGGAACATGACCGGATCATACCGGAGTCTCGAGGAGATGAGCTTTGACAATGGCCTGCTCTTGAGAAAATGGCTGATCCCCATGGAAGAAAACGAACTCCCTGTCTTTTCCTGGCCTCCGCCTGAGCACATGGCGCTGCCGGCGGCGAGACTCTGTCAAGACAAAGGCCTCTGGTCCATCCGGGAGGCAGGACAGTACCGGCATTCGTATCCATGGGTGGTGCTCACCTGGGGGGTCGTCGCAGGCCTTATAAACTCCGGGACACAACTGAGCTTTCCGAGTTCGCTGCTTTTCAGACGCGATATAAAGAAAAGGCTCCTGGCGCTTCATGAAGAGATAGCACAGGGTGCCGAGATTATTGTCCCCGAGGATCATACAAAGGGATCAATCCAATTCAGATGCGGGCGTTTCTTCTTCTCCAATACCCCGTTTGCCATCCTCGAGAAGGGAAACAAATACAGTCTCGAACTTTTCGAGAGCATAAAGAAAAAGGCCCTTCTTGACGATATCGACTTAGACAAATATGAAAAGGGATAGTATAGAGGGGAATAGACATGCCGACACCTTTTGATACCCTGGTTCTGATTGTTGGAGCCAACCTGTTGTATAAAAAGACGCTCAAACAGATGCTCACAACCATCGGGTTTCAAAAAATAGACGAGGTCAAGGACGCACCCACGGCATGGGAGTCCATCAGAAGGACCAATCCCGGCATCGTCATCGCCCAGTGGGATATGCCCGAGATGAGCGGGATGGCCCTGCTCAAACTCATACGGGCTGATTCTGAATACACCGAGACACCGATCATTCTGTGGACCTCGGAAATCACCAAATCAGATGTGGTCAAGGCCGGAGAGGCCGGGGTGAACTCCATACTCATCGAGCCGGTGAGCATTGACAACCTCGAGTCAAAGATTCGCATCATCATGGAATTCGAGATGAGCCCCACCACGAAAAAGGCGAAGACCTTCATGGCAAAGGGAGATCTGTACCTCAAAGAGGAACGATATGAGTCCGCCCTGAAAGAGTATGAAAAGATCCTCGACATCTTAGAGTCGGCAGAGGTCTACTACAATATCGGCTATATCAAGACAGCCAAGGGAGAATACGACGAGGCCCTGGCGGCATTCAGAAAGGCCACCCAGATCAATCAGATGTTTGCCAAGGCATACAAGGCAATGGCCGAGGTATACGTAAAAATGGGGAATCCGGACATGGCCGAGAAGTTCCTGCAGATGGCCGGCGAGATCTTCCTGGAACGGGAGATGCATGAAAGTGCCGAGAGCGTTTTCAACGAGATCCTCCAGATCAAGCCCGACACCATCAATGTCTATAATTCCCTGGGGATCCTCTACAGGAGACAGAACAGGACCGCAGATTCCATCAAGCTCTATGAAAAGGCCATCAAGATAAATCCCAATGACGAGAACATCCACTTCAATATGGGCAGGGCCTATCTGGATCTGGAAAATCCCCAGATGGCGAAGAAGTGCTTCATAAAGGCCTTGAAGATCAACCCCGCCTTTGATACGGCCCAGGGGATGATCGAAGCCATCAACTCAATGGAAAAGGCTCACTGATACTTTTTCAGTTCAAAGAGTTTCCTGTCCTGAGTTGCCACGATATGGTAAAATTTGTCCTGCGGAATATAGATGTACGGCACGTCCTCTTCACGCCGGTAGAGGAAGTGTGAGAGGATCATTCTGTTCACCGCCCTGTGGCCGATGATCATGATGTTGTCGGTCTTTCTGTTGAGGAAAAATGCCTTCTTCACACCGATCTTGATCCGTTCCTTCATGGTGTTGTACCCCTCGCCACCGGGGTAGACATAATTGTACTTGTCGGCCTTGCGGGCCGAATAGACATCCGGCATGGTCCGCTGAATCTCGTCGTAACTCATGCCCTCGCAGATGCCTGCATTTATTTCATTGAATTCCTTCAACGGCACGATGGTGCAGTCCTGCTGGAGCCTCTGGATGGCCTGTGCGGTCTGGATTGTCCTCTTTTTCTCGCTCGTAAAGATGTATGCGATCTTCTTCTTCTGGAAGAAGAGTCCCAGCGCATTTGCCTGCTCCATTCCCTTGGGCGTAAGGTCGGTGTCACCCCCGATGCGGTCATCCACGTTAAAGTAGGTCTCGGTATGGCGGATGAGAAACAGGCTCTTCACCACGTCGGTGACCAGACAGTCCCGTATCCTCGAATACAGAGGCAGCTGGTCAGTGAGCTGCTCATCGAAGATCTTGTTGTGCAGCGAGTCCATGCGGAGAAAGTTTTTTTCGGTCCCGAGATCGTCGTAGATCATCTTGTAGTAGTTGATCCTCTTTTTAAACTCGGAGATCGCCTTGTCTTCCGGCAGACTGGCGAATTCCGGGGCCTTGACCTTGTAGCGTATGCTCATGTTCACGATCTCTTCGTCGTTGTTCACACACTGGATATACAGGATCGGGTGATCGGTGAGGTACTCCTCGATAAGTGCCCTGCGATCGCTGCTCACGTTCGTTGCATCAAGGATCGCCACCTGCCCTTTCCCCGCCAGGTACTGTTTGGCGTTCCTGATATTGATGAGGGCAAAGTTCCGTCTGAGCTCAACGGCATCGCTGTTGTCGGGATTGTAGAAGTGCGAGGACCAGGTATCCATCTCAGGGGCGTACTTTCTCCTGAGCACACCATTGTTGAATATCCGTGTAGGAATGTCGTTCTTCCTGAACACATCCTGCATCCTGAAGGCCACAGTTGATTTTCCCTGGGAGGGCAGGCCCACCATTGCGATATAGAGTTTTTCGTCCTTTAGCGTCATGCCTGATGCAATAGCATCGAACTATTCCAGAGACAAGGACTTTCAAGCCCATGAGCGACCCTGCGGCCTGCTGGAAATTAAACCCATAACAGGATGAAAAAAGCTTGACAAGAAATTGTCCAATCGTTAGAAACTCTCATACAGATGCTGGGGGATCGTTCAACGGTAGGACACCGGACTCTGACTCCGTCGATCTAGGTTCGAATCCTAGTCCCCCAGCCAATTTGTTTATGGTCCCATCGTCTAGTGGCCTAGGACAACGGCCTCTCACGCCGTAAACAGGGGTTCGATTCCCCTTGGGACTACCACATA